>Ga0265297_10000236_pt1 | contig 186259 bp, 194 predicted proteins | sample Munlanlwell13791_FD_192502 | JGI IMG/M metagenome (GOLD analysis project Ga0265297, IMG submission 192502) | Leachate microbial communities from a municipal landfill in Southern Ontario, Canada - Leachate well 137-91 | ecosystem: Engineered > Solid waste > Landfill > Unclassified | place...
TACCAGGAACTAGATGAAGACCAGCTGTGCCAACGGTTACAACTCCAAGACCTACTGCTAAACCTATTCGTGCGCGACGTTGTTCAGGTGTAATAGACATAGTAACTTATAGTATAAACTATTAATATTTTTTTGTCAAGTTTGATTTTTTTCTGATTATCAATCCGATTCCAAGACTTAACGTTTCAAGAATACCCAATCCTAGTCCCATATCCGGTCCGGCTGAAGGAGTTTTAATTACTCCTATAACCTGTTTTTCAATACAAAATTGAGCTGTATCTTCATCAGAAACATTATCGTTATAGGCTTGAGCTTTATTTATCTCACAAAACAATCCTTTATCAACTGGAAGCTTGTCTTGGGCTAAAACCTTCATTTTAAGATAATAGATTTTCTCCTGATCAGGATCAAAGTCACCGGCGCTAAAGGTAATTATCCTAGTTGGAACATCAAAAGTTCCAGGACCTTCTATGGGTTCAAGATAAGATGGAATATAATCTTTTACAGTAACATTTGTTAATTTAATGTTAGAGGTATTTTTTACTTTAATTTGAAACATAACAATTTGATTGGGAGCAAAGCGGGGATCAGAAGAAGATAAATTATCAACATATTCATATTCAGTTATTCCACCTTTTGTGGTATAAACGCGACCGACAAGTTTATTTATAATGATAGATTGAGAAGGAGTACATCCGTTGCCATACTGGCCGTAATCACAACCATATTGGGCGTTTGCAGGTTTTAAAAATAAACTAAAAACGGCTAAAAGAATTAGTGAAAAAGTTAAAATCCTTTTCATATCCCTGTATTATATTATAAGACTAATCGTTTGTCAACTATAGGACTAAAAATAGTAGTTAGACGATAGAAAGCAGACGATGGAAGATGGAATTGGAAGATAGAAGATAGATAATAGAATAATCAGATCTTTCTACCTTCAAGATCGATCTTCTACTTTCTATCTTCTATCGTCGTTTTCATTATATAATGTTCCCATGAAACTCAATGCACGAGAGCTTCGAGAGGTAGACGAGGTAGAAGTTAAAAAACGCCTGGATAACCTAAAAAGAAGGCCAATTTACTTCATTTTGGAAAATATTTACGATACCTATAATATAGGTGGTCTTTTCAGGCTGGCTGACGCTTTAGCTATAGAAAAGCTGTATCTTTGCGGCGAATGTGAAGTGCCACCTAACCATAAGATCAAAAAGGCCTCAATTGGCACCTACAAGGTCGTCCCGTGGGAATACTGCAAATCGGCATCAGATGCTATAACCGATTTGAAATCAAAAATCAAAAATCAAAAGACAAAAATAATTGCCGTGGAACAAGATATAAAAGCCGTCGAATATACGAAAGCTGACTATAGTCTTCCTTTGGCCTTAATTTTCGGTAATGAAACCTACGGAGTTTTGCCCGAGACTCTGAAGCTGGCCGACGAGATAGTTGAGATACCGATGTGGGGGATTAATAAGTCGCTTAACGTTATTGTTTCTGCCGCTATCGTCAGCTACTGGGCAGTATCGCTTTAATCGCCAATTATTAATTACTTATCATCCAATGTGTCCGTAGATTCTTCCGGTGCTTTTTCTTTTAGCCACCTTCTTGATTCTTATATTTTTCTTCTTTGTTCTTATTTTTTTCATAAATTTATAATATTCTAAAATAATAATTTAACACATTGAACCACCAATGCGTCCTGTACTTTTCTTTTTAGCTATTTTTTTGATTTTTATTGTTTGTTTCTTCTTCTTTTTCATATTATTTAATAATAACAGAAATCTCTGAGCCATTATAAGTAGTAAATTCATTTTTTCCCGAAATAATCACAAAAACATATTTTTTATCCTTTTGTAGATTCTTAATCCTTACTTGATGAGTTGAGGTCGTCTGTGTCATCTTTTCATCAAAGGCAAAGAACCAATCGCGGCCTTCGGTTTTATATCTTACTGATTGAAAAGTAGCCTTATCAGTATTCCAGGTCATAATAATTTCGCTTTGATTAATTTGTTTAATTTCAAGTTGTTTGGGAATAATTTGTTGGTCTGCTTGGATACTGGTAGTTACATTTTTTTGTTGTACGTAAGTTATGATTACTCCGACGAAAAGAAAAGCAAACATCGAGATCCAAACTCCATAATTAGTCCTTAATTTAAGATGACGTGAAGCAAACAGGGCATAAAAGAAAAAAATTACAAAACCGGCAGCTACAGCAAGCCAAATTAGAACAAAAAAATTATTGTTTGACATATTTTTTTCTAAAATGGATCACCATCAAAAGTATATATTGAAAACTGATTAAAAATAATAGAATAATGTTTTTTATAAGTTCAATAAAATCTGTCTTTTTTAAGGCTAAAATTATATTTTGAAAGCTGCTCGCGAAAAAAACAATTTCCCTAGGGATAATGAAGAAAGCATAATTGAGAGTCATAAAAATAATACCGCTGGTTAAGATAAGGCTATAAATCAGAAAATGCTTTTTTTCAGTTTTGCTGACAAAGCGAAAATCCTCACCTTCTTGCTCTACGTTTTTATTCATAAACAATTTAAGTAACATTTGTTTTGGGCCTTTAAGGCTAGGTTTTTGCCACTTTTTAATCTTTAACCCCAAAAATTTTTCCGCGTTGATTTTCAAATTTTCCTCGCCTAGATAATCAGAAAGGAAATTGTACATATCTGTTTCCAAAAAGACATTATATTGCCAGATAATTGCATTAATTAATAATAGAATTACGGCAAATATCAGCTTTTCCAAAATGATAAAAGAAAAATTAAACTTCGAAATAATAAAAAGAAGCCAATAAAGTCCCGCAATAATAAAAAAGTCGACAAACATACCATTAAAATAAACAAAATATCGCAAAACCTTGGGAACAACTGCTAAATGATAGCTTTCGGTTTCAGCCACAAGTGAAAGATAGCGATTGCTTAACCTCATAGTAGCTTCGCCGCCCACGGCTTTTGTAGCAATAAAATGACCCGTCTCGTGGATAAACAAGAAAAAACTACTGATTAGAAAAAGCGAAAGAAAAACCACAAAAAGATCATTAGTCCAAAAGAATTGCTTATATGAAGGGTAAAAGGTCGGATGGGTAAAGCCGATAAAAAGTCCAGAAACAGTAAAGCTAAATAATAAATAAAGGACTGGTTTAAGCAAAAAAAAGCGGAATATTTTTCGATTAACACCAACGAGTAGAGGTTTAATTTTGGGAGAATCGTCTTTTAGTTTTTTCCCGTCAATTTCAGCTACATAGTCTACATCGATCAATTGATTAATTAAATCAATGATTTCACTGCTGTTTAGTTTCAGTTCATGCGCAGTTTCTTTTATGGATTTATTTTCCGAAAGATTTTTAATAATCTTTATAGCTTCAGTAGGTACTAAAATCGATTGATCCGTATCCCAGCGCACAAGGCTGTAAAGATTATTTTCATCAGGTTCAGAGCTTGCTTTTAAATGATGAAGTTTGACCTTAGAATTAATATTCATTAGGGAGCCCGAAGTGGGAATCGAACCCACAATCTAACCCTTACCAAGGGTTTATTTTACCACTAAACTATTCGGGCATGATATCTGGAATTAAATTATTATATCAGGTATTTTTTTGATTTAATTTATTCATTAGTTAAGGCTGTAAATAGTAAAAATAACTATAAGATAAAATGCACTTGACAAAGAAAAAAATACTTGCTACGTTTATATTATAGGGGAAAAAATTATAGGATAAAGAAAGAGCTCTAATTAAAAATTTTCAAAATAGATGAAAGGAGGATAAAACCCTAAAGAAGGGGAATAAAAACAAAATTAAGCGAACGAATTAACCAAACTATGCGCCGCCGAGTCCAAAGGCTTATCCGAGGACCCGGCGCGTTTTTTTTGCGAAAATTTAATAAACTTGTAAAGAAAAAGAGTCAGACATATACTAAATATATAATGAAATCAGAATCGATTCTTTTTGCTCTTGTTGGAGTCTTTTTTGCCGCTTTAATTGTACTTGTTATATTTATCTATAAACCTGCTTTTCCACCAGCTGTTAATCAATTCTTAAATCAAAAGAAAAGCAATAATGCGGTTACTTCAGACGCTGATCCAGTAGGCGATCTTAAAAGCAGAATAAAAGGATTAGAACAGGAACAGAAAAGCCAAAACGATACTCTTGAAAATCTAAAAGCATTTGTAAGCACGCAATCAGCAGAGGAGGTTACTCCAACACCATTACCAATCAATAAGACAATTTTAGCTGAGGCTCATACTCAAAACTCATCTTTTACTACTACTTCTACTAGCTATACTCCAATGGGAATGTTCGTAAATATTAATTGTCCGAAAAACTGTACCCTTTGGATTAATTTTTATGCCTCATCAAAAAACTTAGGCGAGCCGACATCAGCTCAAGGAAATACAAACACTTTTGATATTTTTTTGAACAATAATGATCAATCGATTTATTCACAAGCCAGTTATTATGCCGCCTCATCGGCGACTTCTATTTCACTAAATGCATCTCTTCCGGTATCTGTCGGTGTGCATTTGGTCGAGATAAAAGCCAAAACTACAGGCGGAACTCTACAATCTGACTCTTCATTTCTTCAAGTCATGGCGATTGAGAGATAGTTACTATAGTTAGTAGTATTTACTACTACTTATTTAAAATTATCTTGACATATCAATCTAAATCTGTTACTATTTATTTAGTTTTTAGTAGTAATTAATGCAACTATGAATGAAATCTTAAAAGAAATAGGCCTGACTGATAATGAAAGTAAAATTTATCTTGCTTATCTTAAAAAAGGGGTAGGGACAGCTGCAAAAATTGCCCAAGAATTGAATCTAGATAAATCTTCAACCTACAGGGCTGTAGAGAATCTGGAAAGGTTGGGTCTTTTAATTTCTTCCCCAAAGAAAAGAGGAACGACTTATGAACCAGCCAATGTTGAAGTTTTAAAAGAAATCTTAAATAAGAAAAAAACAGAATTAAAATTACAGGAAACAAAACTGGAAGATTTTATTAATAAAATAAAAAAACAACATCAACTAACCAGAAATACATATATTAAGGTAGAGAAAGGCTTGCTCGCGGTTCGAGAGTCAATGGATGCTAGTCTTGAAGCGGCATTTAACTCTAATAAATTAATTAGAGAAAGATATAGTCTTGATTATCCATATTTTTATGACAAAGCCCATATCAGATGGGTTAATGATTTCGCTAAGCGAAGAATTGCAAAGGGAGTCAACATTAAACAAATAGTTAATTTTGCCGGTAATAATAATTTTGCTCCCATTATGAAGACGGCAAAAGCCTTATTTAAAGAAATACGATTAATGCCAGAAGGCATGAACGATGATCATTCTTTGAGAATTTCAGGTGATCTTGTTGTCATTATCAGCTTTGATGAAAAAAAAGATTATATTGTTATTACTATTAAAGATAAATATGTAGCTCAACTTATGTCTACGATTTTTGATTTTATCTGGGTAAATTCAGAACCATTATGAAAAAAATACTTGATCTTTCAGATAGAAATGACATGTTTTATTGGCAAACAGATAGAAAAATAACTCCTTCACAAATTAAAAGCATATTTTTAAATCGAAGAACCCAGTTTGATCCTGGCATTACCAAGAAAGCAATTTCTTTTGCTATGAAAAAAGAAGTTACAGAATTAAATAATCCTATTCCATTTGGTAGCATTAATAATGTAGTTAGAGCTACATTATCTGATGAAACAAAAGTAATTATACGTATGCATCCGCCTGGCGTTAAGAATGGTTATTTCTGGTCAGAAAATGTAGCCAGCCAAAAAGCCAAGGATTTAGGAGTACCTACATACGAAACCTATTTTATTTATGATCAACAAAAAGAATTTAATTTTGATTTTATGGTGATGGAACAGCTTAAAGGTAAAACAATGCAGGAACTTTGGCCAATAGATAAAAAATTAGACAATAAATTAATTGAAGAAACTGGTAAATATACTGCTCTAATTCACAAGGTTAAAACTACAGGTTTTGGATTTTTTAAAAATGACATTGCTAAAAAAGAAGGGAGACTAGTTGGTCAATATAAGTCTTTTAAAGATCACATATTCGCAGCTTTAGAAGATAATTTAAAATTCTTGACTGATTTTAAAGCTTTTGATAAAGAAACCGCTAAAAAGGTAAAAAAAATTTTCAATTCGAATTTAGATCTTATCTCTTGTTCTAATCCTTCTCTTGTTCATAATGACATTGCCGATTGGAATGAATTATCTGATGGAGAACATATCACTGGCATAATTGATTGGGATGAGTGTTTTGGCGGTGATCCGATCATGGATTTTGCCCAATGGAGTTTGTTTTTTGAGGATGCCAGATTGAAACACTTTATTAATGGCTATAAACAAATAAATAGATTACCTGATAATTTTAAAGCTAAAATACATCTTTTTAGACTTCGCTATCTTATATCAAAATTAGCATTGAGGCAAAAAAGAAAAATTATTGATAATTCAAAATGGCTTGAAGATAGAATTAGTCGTGGTCTTGATGTGATGAAAGAAGAATTTAAATTTTTTAAATTATAAAAATATGAACTGGATTTTAGCTAGTTTTTTAATGCTTGTTTTTTCCAACATCTATTATCTTATTACTCGTAAAGCCCAGATAAACAAGATAGACAGAAGAATTTATCTTATATCTAATTTTTTCTTTTCTGCAATATTCTATTATATTGTTATTAAATATAGGCAACTTTCTTTCATACCAAACATAAATACCTTGGTGACTATTTTTTTAGTTGCTTTTTTCTTAAGTTATATTCCTTCGGCTGTTTCCTATGTGGCCATGAGCAAAGCTCCAAATGCTGGTTACAGTATGGTTATTCAAAAATCATATGCTGTTTTTACAACCATCGCCTCAGTTTTTCTTTTTAAAAGCAGTTTTAGCTGGATAAAGTTTTTAATTGTTGCTTTTATTCTTTTTAACGTTGGTTTAGTTTCTTTAGCAGATCAGAAGAAGAATTCTAAGAAAAATAGTAATTCATGGGTTTTACTTTCTTTTATTCCATTTTTTGGTTATGGAATACTAAGATTATCAAATAAATTAATAGTGACAACAAGAAATGTTGATTCTGTGGTTCTTCTTTTTTGGACGACTCTTTTTGTAACGATTTTTTCTACTATCGACTTTATAATTCATAGGAAGAGAATAAACATTAAACTAAGCAAAATAGATTGGACAATATTAATTTCAATTGGAATTTCAGTCTCATTTTTCTATTATTTTTTACTAACAGCAGAAATTACTGCTCCAAATTTAGGCTATGTAAGTGCTATTAATGCCGCTTCAAATGCGATTTTTACAGTTTTAGTAGCTTTGATATTTAAAGAAAAAGTTACGCTTAAAAAAATGATTGGAGTAATTGGGGTAACTTTAGGAATTGTTTTATTAATGCTCTAATTTCTTTATCTTTATCTTCTCAAAAATAAAAATACTACCTATGATGGCTATTCCGCCGATAATTTGGGTTAGAGTAGGGGCTTCCTTAAGGATAAATATTGAAAGTATGACAATAAAAATCGGAACCATATTGCTAGTGATAGCAAAAAAAGCAGCCCCCGCCTTTTTAATAATAATATTTACAAGAGTAATACCGGTAATAAATGATAGGCCATTAAAAATTACAAATCCCCAAACAGTCACTTTTTCAAAATGAGAAAAAACAAAAAATAATATTCCAAGAATAATTGCGGTGGAAGCAAACCTCAAATACGTGAGTTGCCAAACAGTAATATATTCTAGGGCTTGTTGGCAAAGTATATTGCTATAGCTAAAACAAAAAAGAGCTACTAAAAAAAGTAAGTCGCCTGTATTTAAAATAACTTTTGACCCTGGTTTATAGACGACCAATAAAACTCCTATCAAAGAAATAGTGACGGCAATAATTCTTCTCAAGTTAACTTTTTCGTTAACCATAAATATAGCTAAGGAAAAAGTTACCAAGACTGAAAGACGAGAAATTATTCCCCAGTTTATTGATGATGAAGCTTTCAGGCCGTAAACGACAGCTAAATCAGCTATGACTGAGCCGATTATTCCAGATACAATTCCAAGCATCAGACCCTTTCTCGATTTAAATTTAAAAGTTTCTTTTTTGAATAACAAAGTATAAATAGTTAGAATTGAAGCAGAAAATAAATAAGTAAAAAAGTTAAGATTTAAGGGATCGATTGATGACTTGAGAAAAAATTGTTGTAATACTATAGTTAGGGCGTAAAGTAGAGAAAAGACTAAACTAGCAATTAATGCTTTTTTAACGTTCATGGCTTAAAAACAATTTTAATAAAATCGACTCCGACTGATTTAGCAACGCTTTCATCATTTTTGCTGTCGCCTATAACGGCATAATCAGATAGGGGGATATTCTTATCAATTATTTTTAAAATTCCCTCGGGATGAGGTTTACAATAAAGAAGATCGTCAAGAGTAACTATTTTACCAAACCTGTTTTTTATACCTATCTCTTCTAAAATAGGTAAAATAGTGTGGCGTGTGTTATTGGTTATAAGATAATTTTTTTGATAGGTATTTTTTTTGATGTAATCGACCAGTTTATTGTTTACAACATATCCTTTTAACTTTTCTTTTTCATATTGATTATGGAATGTCACAATCTCATCTCTTATTCTTTTACCATATTTTTTAGTAAAAATTACACAAGTTAACCAGTTAACATTTTTTTTATTATAAATATAAGTTTTGTCAAATTTTTTAAAAATTTGAGCCATCTTAGGGTGCCAATCGCTCCAATCGATTTTGAGAGTGGCTATTGTTTCGTCAAAATCAAAAATAAGATGTTTCTTTTTTTCCATTATTAAAGAATTTGAATCAGCCCGATGAAGCTGGCGGCAATTATAATAATGACGCTGATGAAGAATTTTAAAGCAAAGGACTTGCTTCCTTGAGAAAATGCATAAAATGATTTGGCTAAAAGATTGGTAGCATTAGCTAATATCAGAGTCAATGTTCCCAGCTGATAAGTGATATTTCGGCCCACAACTTCAGAAATATTAATGGTTACAGCATCCAAGCCGGTTACAGCGCCTAAAAGGCTACCGGCGATAAATCCGCCATTTCCAAATAGAACCAAAGCGATTTTTGTAACGAGTTTGATCATTAAAAAAAAGAGGGCAAATTTAAGTGCCGGCCTGAGAGAAAAAATATCGGTTTTAATAATTTCTTTGTTTTGGACATTAACGTCGCCTTTGACTTTCATTAAGAAAAATGTACCGATAAATAAAGATGAGAGAATTATTGACATTAAAAAAAGGGTATTGCTGACCATAAAAAAAGAGTTTATCGAAACCAAAAGAATAAAATGCTGAAAAAAGCTAGATAGGTTAGCAAAAACAGCTCCGGCGACCAAACCATTAGCATTAGACGAAGTTTTGCTTTGGTTGGCTAGGGATTGGGTAGTTGAAGTAGAGGAGATAAATCCGCCGACAAAACTGGTTAAAAGCCAGCCTTTTTTTTGGCCGACAATTCTTTCCAAGATATAGCCCACAATTTCAACTCCGGTAATTAGGACGACAACTTTCCATAAACCAAAAGGATTTACTAATTCGACATGAGCCAATGCTCCAAGATCTATTTTGTAAGCTGCAAAAATAGTCGAAATAAAAGGAATATCAGCTAAAGTGTAGGAAACATCGGGCAAAAAAGGAAAAACAACTAAAGCAATAATGGCGTAACTGATAAAGTCTTGAACTTCAAATTCTTTTACTCCGGCGATAAATGATCTGACTCTTTGTTTCAAGGAAAGAATAAGCATTATGACAACGACCATAGCAATAACTAATTGAATGGGAATAACTTCAATGGTGATAAGAACACCGATTAAAAAGCTCCAAAGGATTGCCAGTTCGGTAGTAACGCCGTTATCTTTTGTAAATAGACTACCGATAATATAGTAGGAAATAAGAAGAGTCATAAAAGCGATTGAGATAATTAAAAAAAAGCTGAAGTGGCCATTTTGTTTTAATATTCCGGCAACAGTACCTAAGGTAGTGATTAGGGCATAACTTCTTATCCCAAGGCCTCCCACCATGTCTTTCTCATCTTTTTTAATTTTAAATTCATAAGACTCTCTTTCAAAACCAATAGCAATTCCCAAAAGTAGCGACAAAAGCAGTTTGATCGGAATCGATAAATGCATAATTAAATTATTATAACAAATCTGTTAGAGAATATATTTTTCCAAAACATGGGCGAGGCCGTCTTCCTCAACCGTAGGTGCGATGTAATCGGCAATAGCTTTTAAATCTGGAACGGCATTACCCATGGCAATTTTAAGTCCACAAGCCATAAACATGGGAAAATCATTATAATGATCCCCAACGCCGATAATTTCTTTGGTTGAGATTCCTAAAAGCTGAGCCAGTTTTAAGATTGCATGTTGTTTTGTCCCTTGCGCATGGGAAATATAAACATCAAGAAGTTTCTTTCCTTCGTAGGCTGCTGTTTTATTAATTGATAAATTTTTAAATTTAGATTCCACTTCTTTTACTAAATTATTAGCCTCTTCCGACGTTAATCCGTGAATAGAAATTTTTCTTACTTTAGCTTTTTTCGGTATTTCTTTTGGATTTTCCAGATTTACTATATCGCTCGATAACCTTGTTAGCTTATATTGTTTTGCCATTCCAATTATTTGTAAGGCTTCACTATGGGGTAATATGGCTTCCCAAAGCACAGAAGAATTCTTGCTGTCAATGATAGCCGCACCGTTATCAGTGATAACAGGAGAAGTCAGGTTTAAATATTTAATTAGATATTCAATCATAAAGAACGGCCGGCCAGTAGCTAAACTAAAAATAATTCCTTTGTCGATTATTTTTTTTACAGCGGCGGTCACTTTTTCTGAAGGTATGGCAGTTGATGAAATAGTTGTCAAAGTTCCATCAATGTCCGAAATAACCGCTTTATATTGCATGAAACAATCTTATCATATTAAAAGTTGTCATTAACCAAAGAGATTTATATAATAAATTAATGCTTCCTATAAGCACACACGAATCAGCTTAGTACACATCATTTAAAAGAAAAACCTGGAGAAGGTGTTAGGGCGACATATTTTAAACCGGGCATAGGTAGAGGTGGGGCAACTTTTGCAGATTTAACGATGTTGAGACTTCTTAAAGATGCTGGAGCTAATGTGCAAGTGGCCACAGGTTTTATAGAACCATCCATATTGAGTCAAATAGGAAATACCTATTCAGTTAGCGTTACTCCTTATTTAGACAGAAGCTATCAAGGATTAGAAGGAGATGCGTTAATAAGAAGGATTGTAGATTCAATTTATGAAAAAGCGAAAGATAGTAATTTATTATTATTTAGCCAACCATTTTCAGGAGACGCTCCTCATTTTGCCGAAGCAGTAGCAGAAGTAGCGCTGGGAACGTCTGCAGAAAGCTGGCATAGATCGCACGATCCTATCAGACTTCCTCATAATTTTACTGTTCTAAAAGGTCTAACAAGAGCCTTGCCTACAACTAATATATTAAGTCGACAAATGAGAGAAATTAATCCCGATGTAAAAATTGTAGTAGTTCCTCCTTGTATAGATGAGGATAGACTGAACAATGTGTTGGAATTACCTGAAGTATTAAGACAAAGACACAATATTGGTAACAATGATATTTTGCTTGTACAACCTACACGTGTGGATCCAAATAAACGTATCGATAAAGCAATAGAATTAGCTGTTAGAATGGAAGAAGATTTAGCAAGAAGAGGCAATAAAAGAAAAGTACATTTAATTGTAAGTGGTGGAGAGTCATCAGAAAAAAGTAGATCGGAACAGCAAAGATTAGAGTTACTGGCGAAAAAAAGTGGTTTTGGTAATTTGTTTTTTTTAGGTGGAACAGAAAGAGTAGCTGACTATATTAGAGCTGCAGATTTTGTAACCTTCATGAGTGAACAAGAAGGTTGGGGAATGCCACCAGCCGAAGCTGCTTATTTAGGTGTACCATGTGTTGTTGCTCCCTACACTGATCAATATGGTCAACCAATTTTTCAAGAAGTCTATGGTGGTTTTGACTTTATAGTTGACGATAACAAAGGTAAAACTATTTCTCAAAGCACAGTTGATAGGGCAATAGACTTAGTTACTGATTTATCTATGGGGGATCAGTTAAGACTAAATAACAAACTAAAAGTAGCAAGATATACAAAAGGAGCTATGAAAGAAACACTAGATCTATTATTAAGACAACACCAAAATAGAGGATTAGCAAAAACGACCTGAAATTTTGAACCTTATTGAATCGATAAGGGCATAAGTCTTTAATAACGTTTTTAACGTTCTATTGATGGTAAAAATACATTATATTTTCTTGCAAAAGATAAACCATATAATTCACTTGGATCATTTATCGAAGTCGATGTTCCCAACACTTGTCTTCTAGTAAAAAGCCTTTCTTTGCCCATAATATATTCTCAGTATTATACAAAATAAGTATAATAGTGAAGCTCTAAACTTGCTTGAGATGACTGACGTATTTCGAACCCGTATGTTAGAATTAATTTATGAAACTGATAGATATTATTCTTCCACCCGAACGAAAAGACTTTAACGAAAACGGAATTAAATTTAGTCTACCCAATTGTTCAACAGTTGCTTTATTAATCACAGATGATAATAAAAAGGTTCTTTTCGATTCAGGAGCGTTTGGATATGCGGATAAGTTAGTTCAAAACCTAAAGAAATTATCTTTAACTCCTGATGATATTAATTACGTAATTTTATCGCATGCTCATTTTGACCATAATGCTAATTTGTATTTATTTAAAAAAGCACAACTAATTTACCATAAATGGTTGGTAGGTCTTAAAGATGGAAAAACACAAAAGTTTAGTGAAGAGTTTGATGAAATTCCACAAGTTAATATTCAAGGAATTAAAATTATTAAAACTCCGGGCCATACAGAAGATAGTATCTCCATTATTTCAAAATATCAAGGTAAAAAATATGCAGTGGTAGGAGATGCTCTAAAAATTTCTATTCTTAAAAACGGAATAATAGATAAAAGTTACAGCGACCCAATTTTATATCGAGATAATATAAACAGAATATGCGATATTGCCGATGTAATTATTTCAGGGGAAGATGGAATTATAACTGGTAAAAATCTTCTTGAGGTCAAAAATCTGCTAAGGAATCTTCAGGTGGAGAAATAGATTATTAAATAGTTTATTCTTATGCTCCAAACTTCTCTGGGGTGACTGGGCGAACCTAAATAAGTCTTTTATTTCTGAAAGCAAAACCTGATGAAGATTTTAAGTATTTTTCGAATTCCAAAGCTTTTAATTTAGACTCAAATGCAGCATAAAATATTAATCTAGGGTTTTGATTTATAGTTTGATGGACTTCACAATTTAAATGTTCTTTAAATCTATTTTTTAAATCGTGAGAATAACCAATATAAAAAGTTCCATTTTCTAACTTCAAAATGTAAGTGTAAAACATTATTAAGATTTAGCATTTAATTACTTTAAAAGTCTATAGACTATAATCTACAAAGTATTGTTTTTATGTTGTCCCACTTCGCTTTAAAAGAAGAAAGCTACGCGGGACACACTTCGCTGGTGGCAGCGCCACGCGAAGCTCCGACTTTTCGGAGCGAAGTGTGGGTGACTGACGGGATTTGAACCCGCAACAATCTGCTCCACAGGCAGATGCTCTACCGAGTTGAGCTACAGTCACCAGTTAATCAATTTTATCATGAACGAGAGTTTAAAAAAGGGCTATTTTTATATAAATTTAGCTTGTAATATTAACCCAATTCTAACCTCGTAGGTTAGAATGTGGTTAATAAATTTTTTTTATATAATTAAATTATGTCCATAAGACAATTTGAGGCGGAAAAAAATAATAAAGGAATGTTAATGAGGTTTTTAATCGTTTTTGCTTTACTGGCGGTTGGAATTGTTTTAAATAAGTGGCCAACCAAAAAAATCAACACCAACAAAATCTTAGGTGCTGAAACAGCTAGCAAAATAAGCTTGGAAAAAAAGGGAAAAGACTTAAAAAATGTTATAGATAATGAAATGGATAAAGCAAAAAATTCATTGGATGATGTTTTAGGAGAAGCCACTTCTTTTATAACTTCAACCGCATCAAAATCAGCCGAAGCAGTTACAGACTTTATTTTTGACAATACGGTTGGCAACATTGTAAAACAGATAAACAAACTACCGGAGAAGCAGCAACAGGAGATAAAAGAGAGAGTATGCAAATGAATTTGAAATTTTAAATTAAAAATTAAAAATTGATTTTTCTAAGTTAATTTGTTATTCTTTAAAACACTAAAAATATGGATATCAAATATTTTGGCGTTTCCTCGTTTCTTATTAAATCAAAAGATGCTAAATTAGTTACCGATCCTTTTGATTCTTATATCGGTTATAAACTTCCCAAAACCGATGCTAATATCGTTACTATTTCACACGATCACAAAGATCATAATAATGTATCTGCCGTAGAGGGTAATCCATTAGTAATCAATATGCCGGGAGAATTTGAAAAAAATGAAATCAGAGTTTTTGGATTTCAAAGCTCACACGGTGAAGATAGGGGAAATAATATTTTATTTAAAATCGAAGTGGAAGGTTTGTCAATTTTACACTGTGGTGATTTAGGAGTTGTTCCGGATGAAAAATTTTTGGAAACTATTGGTGATGTCGATGTCTTGATGGTGCCAGTTGGTGGAACCTATACTCTTAATGCCGAACAAGCCATAGAGCTTATCAAGAGGATTGAGCCTTCGATTGTTATCCCAATGCATTATAATTATCCAAAGCTCGATCAGAAAGAATATGGTGAAAAGCTAGCTCCAGTCAGTGAATTTTTGAAAAAAATGGATAGGGAAAGTGTTGTGCCAATTCCAAAATTGACCATCAAAAAAGAAGAATTACTCGAGGAAATGAAAGTGATAGTACTTGAAATATAAAATTTACAATTGAAAATTATGGCATCTTCCGATTTAATGAAAATTCCTCCTCATGATCTGGAAGCTGAAAAATCTGTTCTTGGAGCGGCTCTTATAGATTCATCAGCCATTCATTTAGTGGCTGAATTTTTACGGTCAGAACATTTTTATTTACCAGAACATCAAATGGTTTATTCGGCCATGATTTCTCTTTTTGAAAAACAGCGGCCGATTGATTTGATAACTATTCAAGACGAACTTAAACATGAGGGCAATCTGAAAAAGATTAGCGGAAAAGCATTTCTTTCCGACCTCATCAATACCGTTCCTACATCAGCCTATATTGAACATTATGGCAGAATAGTCAAAGATCATTACACCAAGCGAAAATTGATTGAAATTTCCTCAAGAATAGTGGAAAAGTCTTTTGACGACAAAGGCGATATTAAAAGAATTTTAGATCAGGCAGAGGTTGATATTTTTGCTCTTTCTCAAGCCCATGTTCACCGCGATTTTATTGAACTAAAAGATGTTTTGGCTGAAAGTTTTGAACGACTTGAAGATTTTATGAAAAAGGGTACTCACTTTAGAGGAGTGCAGACTGGTTTTTTGGACCTGGATAATAAATTATCAGGTCTTCAAGATTCAAATTTAATTATTTTGGCGGCTAGGCCAGGTATTGGAAAAACGACATTAGCCTTAAACATGGCTCTTAATGTGGCTACTAAAAGTAAACTACCGGTTGGATTTTTTTCGCTGGAAATGAGCAAGGAAGAATTAGTTGATAGATTGTTGGTCGGTCAGGCTGATATTGATGCTTGGAGATTAAAGACGGGTAGATTGTCAGAGGATGATTATAAAAAACTGACTGAGGCAATGGGAGTGCTTTCCGAAGCCCCAATATATATTGATGATACTCCGGGACTGTCGATTTTGGAAATGAGAACAAAAGCCAGAAAATTAAAAGTGGAAAAAGATTTAAAATTACTGATTGTTGATTATTTACAGCTGGCTGATTCTGGCCGTCGTTTTGAATCAAGAGTCAATGAAGTTTCATTTATTTCGCAGGGCTTAAAAAATCTGGCTCGTGAACTTCATATTCCCGTAATCGCCATTTCTCAGCTTTCCCGAGCAGTTGAACAAAGAGGAACAAGAAAACCTCAACTGGCAGATTTACGAGAATCGGGATCAATCGAACAGGATGCCGACGTGGTCATGTTTTTGTATCACGAAAGCGACAGTGAAGATCTTCTTGATCAGACAAAAAGATTGATCAAACTGTATGTGGCCAAACACAGAAACGGTTCCTTAGGCGAATTAGATCTGATGTTTAGAGGTGATAGAGTAAAGTTTTATGGGGTGGAGAAAAGCACTTCTATTTAATAATATAAGGAGTTCTGTGTTTAAAGCTGTTTTTCTTCGCGAAATCAATAATTTTCCGTGCATTTTTAAATCCTTTTTTTTCAATTTCTTCCAAGTCTTCTTTTTTATTAAAATATAAATAAAGTACCTGGTCTGCTTCTTGATATGTAAATCCAAATTCGCTTTCATCTGTTTGTCCGGTCCAAAGCCCTGCGGTTGGTTTCTGGGTAATTATTTGTTCCGGAATATTTAAATACTTAGCTAAATGAACAACTTGGGTTTTATATAAATGTTGGATTGGTTCAATATCTGAAGCTTGATCGCCATGAAGCGTAAAATAGCCCAAAAGTTTCTCCGACCTGTTTTCCGTTCCGCAAACAAGCGCTTTATTTTTTTTGGCTAAATCATAAAGAATAGTCATTCTTATGCGGGCACAAATATTGCCAATTCTTATTTTGCCCAATTGATTATCTCCGGGTTCAATTTTTAATGAATGAGCAAACTTCGCGACAATTTGTTCAATTGAAAATAGAGTTATGTTATTGGTTGGAATCTTAAAATCGTTCAATATCTTTTCAATTTTATTAAAATGGTTTTCTTTGTAATAAAGATGGGCAATAAAAATATTTTCCGGGAGTAAATATTCTTTCAAAAGATAAAGCGCGACTGTTGAGTCAATTCCGCCCGACATACCGAGAACAACGTTTTTAATACCAGTATTAGATAGGGTGTTCTTAATAAAGTTAAGTATTTTTTTGTTTTCTCCGACTTGATCAATTTTTAGCACAGGTAAATTTGGAATTTATAATTAAGAATTCATAATTAAATTAAGAATCTAGAATTATTCTAAATTCTAAAACATTCTGAATTCTAAATTCTTAATTCTAAACTATTCATATATTTTATTTTTCCTTATATACTCTTCCACTTCCTCCGTCACTAGGTATTTTATACTTTTTTCATCTCTGATTCTTTTTCGGATAAGAGTAGAGGAGAGGTTGGTTAAAACAAGTTCTTTTGAGTTTAGGATAATAATGTTTTCAGGTATAGTTTTAAGTCTAAGCGATTCTTTAACCTTGTTTTCCAGATGATCAACCACTGTTTCTCTGGGAAACACGATCAGCTTATAATCAGTAATTATTCTTTCCCAATCCTTCCAATCCTTAAATTCATCCAATAAATCCGATCCTATTATCCAATAAAATTCATGATTAGAATATTTTTTTGACAAAGCATCCAAAGTATTAATAGAATAACTCATCTCTTGGCGATTGAGTTCATAGTCTGATATATCGATATATTTATTGGTCATTAATTTAGCCATATTATATCGATCTTGAGCCTTAGCTAATTGTTTATCCTTGTGGAGTGGGTTTTGATAACAAGGCATAAGCCAAATCCTGTCAATTTTTAAGAAATTTTTAACCTGATCGATTATCAAATAATGTCCCATATGTGGAGGGTTAAAACTACTCCCGAAAATAGCAATTTTCATGAAGTATATTTTAACAGAATCAAAAATGTAGTTATTAGCGTTCTAATATTCTTGATAAAAGAAACTCTCGAGCTTTTGCCGCTTCCCTTAATAAGAATTGATCTCCTCTTAGTCGAGTTAATGTATCACGCAATTGATTATTAACGCTGTGAGACCATACTGCTCCGTGATTATATGGAGAATCTATTATTTGTAAACTAGCATCGTCTGTATGCGTTCTAGTTTCAGTTCCGACAGGAAAACCTTCTCCATGGAAGATGGTAATAGCAGGAGAAAGAAGGATATCAACTAGTGGAGAATTCCATTCGGCGCTATTCACAGCACGAGATGAATGATCGGCTATATAAAGTGCAAGATTTACAGGGTGAACGCCTAAAACTTTAGCCAATGTTTCAAAACCATCTGAATAAACGATGGGAAGCATATCAAATCCATCTGTTCTTTCAATCTTAACAGAACCAACATTAACTGCAAAATTACCAGGGTAACCGATTACTCCAACACTAGTATCTGGATTCCAGCCATTATATTTTACGGCGTAGGAACTCCCGATATATTGTTGAGTTAATATTTGAGATGTAACTTTGTCACCTAATCCAATAAAAGGTGAGGCGGCAATGGCGGCTAAGGTAATAGTAGCGGCATCGTATGATGTGTTAGCTTGATTGCTAAAAATTATTTTTGGTTTTCCAACTCTTTTTTCTCTAGCAACTATAGCTACTCTTACATCTCCCCAATAATTTAATATTAAGCCTTCTGGAGTATCTACCCAATAAGCACCTGTTCCTTTATAATAAGGCTTATCTACACTATCTTTAGCCTCGAGTAATCTTTTATGCAACTGAAGCACATTATTCATAGTTCTTGTTCTGTAGTGATCGTCATGTATATGTGCCCATTTATGAGTCCAAGGAAGAACCTCGTCAGTTTCCGCCAAAAGAGTAGGAAAAATCTTTTCTAATTCAAGAGCTAATGCCTTATCAAGTCCTGGAAAATTAGGATCGGTGACTGCGTCGACTACCAAACCGGCTCTTGTTCTATAATCTTTAGATGTTTGAAAGGAAATAAAATCTCCGCTTTTAGCTCCAACTTCAAGTCCGACAATACCATCTCTTAAAATGGCAGGAATATTAAGTTGAAGTACATCTTGTATGCCTTCCCATTCGAGATGAACCCGCTCTCTTTTTCCTACGCTCTTTCGAGCTAGAAGAGCTCTTTTAGTAAGATCTAAGATTTCTGGCATTAATAAATCCTCAATTGGTACTCTCGAGGGATCTTCATCCAACGTTCTTAAGATACTTGTTGCATGGTAAAGTCGTGATAAGGAATCTGCCTCTAAACTATAAGGAGAAATAAGCTCAGGAGCTTCTTGAATTAATTCCATTACCTCGGATCCCCCAATTTGTCTTGGTTCTATACAACGAAATGGATGAGGGGGAGGCCCAACCATCATTTCAGCTCCACTCATCCCAATATTATAGGATATTTTTTAGAAAAATCAAGTTATACAAACCCTATTATTATATTTATTTATTCAATAAAAGATCTTGATAAATCAAGTGTAAGATAATGATGGTCATGATCATCATGACTTTGTAGTCTGTACCCGCCGAAATCCGTCATTACTCCAACTTTCCAAAAATCTCCCTCTCTTCTTGCACTTTGATGCATTGTAATTTTTTCTTTAACTAATTGTTGTGCTAAACAGAGAGCGGTTGCAGCTTTTTGCAGATGATCTTTGTCACGTCTTTCAACGTCTATGGCCATTTGAATTTCACCTAATTCAGGATTAACTATTCTTGCGATAATATTTTTTAATTGACCATCTGATTGGAGTACATATTGAGTTCCTTCAATAGTAATTATTGTTAATTCTTGTTCTCTCCCGCTACTTTATAATTTAGGGAAGATCCTTCTTCATAGGGGTGATTTGTTGTTTTTTTTATTGATTGTAGGTTTAGATTATATGGAGTTCCAGGTTCTAGTCCAACACTATCTCCTCGTAATCCTGAAATTAAATAGTCTGCTTCAGTCGTCACATTGTATACATAAGATAAACTACCTTGTTCGCTTCCGACAATAGACATTAGTTCTCTGCGATAATCTTCTTGACCTTGAAATGGAAAAGGAGCTACGTCATAAGTTCCAGAAAATGGAGGCATTGGTTTTTCTCTTTCTAAAACAGGAGGGGAGCTTCTAATATCAAATAGTTTTTTTCTTAACAACCATCGAGCTTCTTGTAGAGCCATATAGAAGTATAATTATAACAAATTGAAATAATATTTCAAATCAAAAGAACTATTATTAATTTCTTAAATGTTTTTTACATGAAGAAATAATCTTGAGATTAGATATCCAATTATTGCACCAATAATTACGTCTCCGAAATAATGACAGTAAAGATAAATGCGAGAGTAAGCAATAGTTGAGGCGATGAGATAATAAAACCACCTTCTTTTTTTATCAAAAAAAGTCAGAGTAGTGGCGGCGGCAAAGGCGGTGGTGGCATGGCCGGAAGGGAAGGAATAGTCAGTAGGACAATTTGAAATTTTTGATGTGGGCTTGCCCGCCGAAGTCTTGACGAAGACGGGTCGAGGTCGTTGGAAGATATTTTTAAAAACAATATTGACTAAAAAGCTGGTTGTCAGAAAGGTGATTAAAAAATAAATAATAAATTTCCTATCTCTTTTTTCTTCAAAAATTACTAAGATGGCGATAATTATTATCCAAATTAAAATAGAACTTCCTCGCAAAGAAAAAAAAGAGAAAAAAAGATTAAAGAATTGGTTATGGGGGAATAAGGAAGTAAGAAATGAAGTAAATTGTGAATCGAGTTTTAAAATTTGTTGCATAAGTTACTTTAATTTTACTAAATGGTAAAATATATGCTTATGAAATTTAATAACGTAAAAGAGCTTGCCAAGCTTCCGTATTTTAAGATTAATAGCGAAAACAAACTTGTTCTCAAAAAAGGTCTGAGCAAAAAGATAATTGATTTTCATACTCATCTGGGTTGGTATTATCTTCTGGCCGATCCGGTAGATCTCACTAAAAGATCAAAAACCAGTCATTATTTTCCTGAAAAAGGAGCCACTTTTAATCTGGAAAGATATTCGGCCCTTGATTTTAGTTTATATACAAAGAGAAACTGTCGTAATCAAATAATAAAATCTCTTTATGACAAAGATAGTTTTTCAAGTACTCATACAGTACCAAACATTTTAGAAGAAATGGACAGAATGGGTGTATCGCAAGCAGTGGTGCATCCGATAGATTATCCGGCAGTGACAACAAATACCACCCATCTACTTAACAGCTTGAAAAATAATAAAAGATTAATATCTTTTATGTCGATTCATCCTTTGCAGAGAAATAAAGAAGCACTAGTCTTAAGATTTAAAAAAAGAGGGGCAAAGGGAATCAAGCTTCATCCGACTTTTCAATTGTTTAAACCAACCAATAGATTTGCTTGTGAGATTTATGAGTTGGCTGCTAAACACAATTTTCCGATTTTGTTTCACACCGGTTTTAGTCCTTTGATGCCCAAGTTTTTCCGCAGGTTTGTCGCTTTTGAAGAATTTGAAAAAGTAGTGAGAGATTTTCCCAAGACCACTTTTGTTTTGGGTCATTCGGCTATTTCTGAGTTTGAAAAGGCGGCCAAATTAGGAAAAAAACACGATAATGTATATCTTGAGTTAAGCGGTCAGCCGCCTGGTGACATTAAAAAAATTATTAAGATCATGGGCGATGACAAATTATTTTTTGGCACTGATTGGCCATTTTATCCGATTGCAATTTCATTAGCTAAAGTATTACTGGCAACAGAAAATAGTAAAAAAACCAGAAACAAAATTCTTTTCAAAAACGCAGAAAGATTATTGAATCAACCAAATCTATAAACATAGACATTATGTTTACCTTCTGATTTTTTTATGTATTTCTCGCCCTTAATTTCATAGAAATAAGAAACAACGGTAAATTTTTTTACGGTTTTTTTGATTTGGTTAATTACTTTGTTTAAGAACCAGGGGGAGATATATAAATAAAATACAATCGGACCATTGCTTAATTGCGAATTACGAATTAAGGATTTCATTTTAAACATGTCGTCATAAATTATTTCTATATTCTCTCTGTTTTTATGGAAAAAACGTTTTAAGTGTAGGCTCAAGATTAAAATAGGATTTAGTTCCACTGCTATAAATTGAGTGTTTATTTTTTGCTCATAAGCTTTTTTAGCTGCTTCAAAAATCACTAATCCACCTCCTGCCCCTAAGTCAACGATTGTTTGGTCATTTTTCAAATCCAACGCCTTAAGTATTAATTTAATATCTTTAATGTTTGACGGAAAATAGGGGATGGGTGAGAATTTAGGGAATGAAAAGATGATTAAAATAATTAGTATAACAATCAAAAAAAAGACTAAAAAAATAAGCATTGAAAATTGTGAATTGAAAATTGAAAATTGTGCTGGTGCCAGGGGAGGGAATCGAACCCTCATGAGGTTGCCCCCATAGGTTTTTGAGACCTACGCGTCTGCCAGTTCCGCCACCCCGGCTGTTTGTAAATTCAATTATAACCTATGAAGATCAATATTTTGGCGAAGACTAATATTCTGGAACCTTTTTTCTCGGTGGGTGTTCTACATGACTTAAAAGAACTTTGCCCCTATTTTTTTTTGTTCTTAGTCTCCAAAGGTAAGTCGATTCACCCGGTTGTTGTTCTTGCGATTTTTTCCATGCTTCTACATCAATAGCCGTTGAAAATGTTGGCTCAGGCGTAGGACGAGTTTCTGGAGGAGCAATTGGAGCAATTCGTTTTATTTTTCCTTGAGGAACTAAAACTCTTTCTGGTGAGTCTACCATATTTTCTAATAATATAGAATTAAAAAAAAATTGTCAAGAAAATTTCAAAAAACCATTTGACAAAAAATCTTAATTACTTTAATATCTATTTTGAAAAATGAGATTAGGAGGAATTTTTACTAAAAAATAATGGAGGTGAAAAGCCTCCGTTTTTTTTGTTAAAAATTATAAAAACATGAAAACAATTAATTCAAGTAACAGGAAAAAAATGGAAAGAGACAATTATTTTATGAGAATTGCCATAAGACAAGCAAAAACAGCTAAAACCAAGGTTTTACCTCCCATTGGTGCCATTATAACTAAGGATAATGTAGTTGTTTCCTATGCACATAATAATAAAGACATATTTTCTGATGCAACCGCTCATGCAGAAATACTGGCAATACGAAAAGCTGGTAAAAAAATCGGACCCAATCTTAATGGGTGTAATTTGTACGTAACTCTACAACCATGCCTAATGTGTTTGGCTGGTTGTTATTGGGCGCATATTGATAATATTTATTATGGATTAGGAAGAGAAGCTGACGAAAAATATTTTGTGACGAAAAAAGATTTTACCAGGCAGATTCTTAATGATTTAGTTTTAAGAAAAATTAAAATTAAAGGCGGTTTATTAAAAGAAGAATGCAAAAAACTTTATGAATAAAATAATATTTTTGATTATGGGTCCAGCAGCTGCCGGTAAGTCAACCTGTGTTGCTGAATTGAAAAAAAAACTATCTCAAAAGCAAGTCAACTATCTTTTCTTATCAGATTTGAATGAACTTATTTCTTTAGTAAAAAAAGATATTAATTGTAGTTTTCATGTAAAAGAAAATGACGGCAGATTTATTATAACAACTCCAATTGTCTATGATTTAGCAGTAAAAGAAATGTACAAAAAGTTGTCGGGTGGACAAAATAATTATGATATTTTTATTCTTGAAATGGCTTGTGGTTTAGATCAAGAAGGTGTTTTTGATTTATCCTTGAAAAAAAGACTTCAATTTTTCCCAAAAAAACTTATTGAGAAAACAAAATTTGTATATATACAAAATACACTAAAGAAAAGGAAAATATTCAATTCTAAAAGAAAAAAAATATATAAAACACCAAAAGATATATTTAATAGATTATTTACCCGGGACGATTTTGATACCATCAAAAACAACACGGTTTATAAGTTTTGTACGCTTGAAAATAAAGACACGAAACAAAATTTTATTAAAAATATTAATAGATTATTTGATGAAAGATATACAAGCTCAATTTGACAATCGTAATATTCTAATAGATAAAATCGGAATTTCCGATCTTGAGCTTCCTATTATATTAAGCAAAAATAAAAACAAACAAGAATTTACATCGGCAACTTTATCTTTATTTGTTGATCTGATTGCTACTCAACGTGGGGTGCACATGAGTCGTTTGGTTGAATTATTACATTATTTTTCCAAGCATAGTCTTTCACAAAAATCGGCACTGGAATTCTTGGAAATAGTACAAAAACAAACCAACTCGGAAAAAGTTTTCTTTAATGCCGAGTTTACATATTTTGTCAATAAAAAATCACCGGTTTCAAAAAAAAACAGTTTTATGAATTATAAGTGTAATATTTTTTCCTACGCAAACAAACGTCAAAAACAATTAAAGTATAAAGTTAAGGTACCAGTTTTATCACTCTGTCCCTGCAGCTTAGCTATCAGCAAAATTGGAGCACATAATCAAAGAAGCGAAGTAGAGCTTTCCATTATTCCAAAAAATAATGAATGGTTTGACGATTTTATTCGACTTATAGAAAAAAGCGCCAGTAATGAACTTTTTTCAATTTTAAAAAGAGTTGATGAAAAACACGTGATTGATTATGCAATCAATAATCCATGTTTTGCAGAAGATATTGTTAGAGAGATTTCATTAGGGCTTAAAAAAAAGAAATATAAAACTTTTCTAATACAATGCAAAAACTATGAGTCTATACATAATCATAATGTATTTGCAGAAATTAGTTGTAATCCCAAAAAATGGATGACTTTTTAGAAGAAAGAAATAACTTTGGAGCCTGGAATTATCTTGTTTCTTCCAATGGATCAAGAATGAAATTTAATTCAACTTTTTTTTATCCTTTAAACCCGGCAAAGATTTTTGAGTTTTGGTTTAAAAGATATATTAGCGGTAAACGAATTTTTCCGGTAACTATTCTTTACAGAACACAAAATAAATGCAGTGATAATTGTTTTTTTTGTCAAACTAGAGCATTGAGATCACAAAACCAAAATACGTCATTTGATTTTCTTAAAAAATCAATAATAGAATTGGATAAAAATATTATTAGCATCCGTTTTGACGGGCTTGGAGAACCTTTTTTAATACCTTCTTTAAAAAAACTATTGGATTTGGCCGATAAAAGAAATATTCTAACGTCCATAATAAGCAATGGAACAACATTTATTAAAGACGATATAGAAGAAGTTGCCAAACATGCAAAGTTTATTCGATTTAGTCTTGATGCTGTCTCGGAAAATACTCATAATTTGGTTCATAGGCCGCACGAAACAGATAGTTTTAAAAAAAGAATCGCTCAAATAAAAAAACTCTGCCGAATAAGACAAAAAATGAATCCTAAATGTATAGTTGGAGGCCATTTTGTAATTAGCAAAATAAATTATAAAGAAATTCTGCCGTTTACTAAATTAATAAAGAAAATAGGAGCAGATTTTGTAGATTTTTGCCTGTTAAAAAATAACGAAATGCTTGTTCACGGTAGTGTCGTAGGGATTCAAAAGCAAGTAAAAAAACATATAGAAGAAGCAAAAGGGTTGACAGATGATAATTTTCATCTCCTTTATAGAGAAAATTCGTCAATGGATAAGAAGAAGCTTCTTGAATATATACGCAATAGGGGAGTCTGCTGGCATAGTTTATTTATGCCAGTAATTAATAGTAAAGGTAAACTTATTACCTGTGGAAAATATGAAGAAAGCGTTAACAATACAAATACTAAAGAAAAAGGAAAATTTAAATCTATTTATTGCCAAAATTTTGGACCATGTTATTTTACTTATTTTAATTTTGTTGCTGATTGGGTAAGAAAAGAAGTCGAAGTTGATCAAAATGTTATTTTTTCCAGGGCATTAGTTAATAACGCAGGAAAAATAATTAAATATTTTGATAAAATTAACTAGTTTATATTTATTATGAAAAAAGCTACAGGAGAAAAACCTTTAGTAAAGGGTATGCAGTATCATATTCACTGCAAAAAAGGAGATCTTTCCCGATATATTTTAATCCCAGGAGATCCATGGCGGGTTCCAAAAATTGCTGCCAATTGGACAAATGCTAAAAAAATAGCATTTTATCGAGAATATCAGACTTATACAGGATATAAAGACAATGTGCCAATTTCGATTTGTTCTTCTGGTATCGGAGGTTCATCTTTGGCAATTGCCATTGAAGAGCTTTTGGCCGTTGGGGTAGATACTTTTATACGAGTTGGGACTACCGGTGCCATACAACCCAATATCCAATTAGGTGATTTTATTATATCGGCCGGGGCAGTTAGGCTTGATGGTGCGAGTAAAGATTACATCATGCCCGAATTTCCAGCGATAGCAGATTATAATGTAGTTTTGGCTTTAATTAAGGCCGCACAAAAACTTAAAGTACGATATCACGTTGGAATCACAGCCTCTACCGATACATTTTATGGTGGTCAGTCAAGAAAAGGACATAATGGATATATTTTTTCGGAAAAAGAAAATCTTATTACTATTCTCCAGAAAGCAAATGTATTAAATTTTGAAATGGAGGCAGCTACATTATTTACCTTGGCGAGTATTTTTAAAGCAAGAGCTGGGGCAATATGTGTTGTTGTGGCCAACAGAGTGAAGAATGAGTTTAAAATTACTGAAGAGATGGAAAAAAAGTGCGGAGAAATTGCAACTGAAGCAATTAAAATATTATTTAATGATGATAAAAGAATTTAACTTCGCTAAAAAGAATATACATATTCGTTTAAGAGAAGAAAATCAAAAAACAATCAATGTCCTTCCTCTTTTAAAAGATCCTTTTGAATTTGCCGGTGATTACAACGTGGATCATATAATTCGTTTTGGTGATGTTTTTGAAGGTTTAATCGGCGAGTATCACAATCAATTTGGGGCTTGGCAAAAAAATAAATTACCTAAACAAAATATAATTATTTTGGAATACTATTACTCTGAGGCAAAAATAATAATGAACAAAATTAATATATTGGCTCACAAATTAATTGCCAATCCTGATAAATATGACGATAAAGAATTATGCAAAGAATATTATTTATTAGCTAGTGCTGGTTATAAGTTACTACGGGAAAAACAGAAAAGATTTTTTCCGGATTTTTATACAGATTCTTATGTTAGTCTTGAAAGGGCGGGTTTAGTATCAACAAGGTTAGCCTTAGGTTTAAATAAAGATGCAAAGATTTTAAACGAAGTCAGAGTTGTAACCAAAAGAACTCATTTAAAAGACGAATCTGAAACAAATTTAAGCGTAACTATCAAATGGAGAAATAAAAACAAGCTTAAAAAATTAATTTTAAATAAGAATATTGAACTTAATGATTTTGTTAATCCTGCCTCAGGAGCATCAGGTTCAGCTTTTATTATTGCCACCATTATAAATAAAATAAAACCGTCAATGGTTCTTCATAGATCAGTTGCTCTCACAAGGCAGGGAAGTTTATTTATTGGAAAAACATTTAAGTCTCTTGGAATAAAAACAATTTTTTACTCTTTAGGAGAATGTGATAGTTTAAATAATATGTATTATTTGATTGGATCACGATCTGTAGGAGATGCCGGTCGAGCGCTCCGACATTTTTTACCAAAGTGGTATAAAAAATAAAAAATACTCTCAGATTAATCGAATTTTTCCTCTTGACGCAATTACTTTTTAAGATTAACATATCTTATGATTGGTAAAATCACCATTAGAACACGAGAATTACCCAACGACGAAGAAGTACAAATAAAATTTATTTTTAAGAATTTTTTAAAAGATGATCCCGTCATCAAATCACTTCCTGAAAAAACGTTCCAAAAACTCCAAAAAAGAATTACCAAACACAATTTCATAGGAAATAAAAATGAAATTATAACTATTGAAAATGATTCCTCTCCCGAGGAATTTTTTTTAGCCGGAGCAGGTAAAAAATCAGAGTTTAATCTTACCTTGTTTAGAGATTTATTAGCTGATGTTTTAAGAGCAGTAGCAGTCAAAAAATACAACAAAGCAGACTTATTCTACTTTAATGAGTTGGGATTGGATTATTTTGAAATAGGAAAAAATTTAAGTTTGAGTTTTTATTTAGCCAATTATGATTTTGATAAATTTAAAGGAATAGAGGCCAAAAAGAAAATTAAACACCTTGAAGAGTTGAATTTTGTAGTTGGGACTGATGAAAAAAACATAAATAAACTAGAAGAAGGGATTAATCTGGGTAAATTAATAGCCGAAGGAATCTATTTAGCTCGAAATCTGATCAATGAGCCGGCTTCTCATGTCCATCCCGCCACTCTAGTTAAAGAAGCTTTTAAAATAGAAAAAGAATCAAAAGGTAAAATTAAGGTCGAAATATTAGACAAAGACGAATGTCAGAGATTAGGTATGGGTGCGTTCTTGGGAGTAGCCGCAGGAAGCGACAAAGAACCAAAGTTTATTATTTTAAAGTATAAAAATCCTCAATCTGTAATCCGTAATTCAAAATCAATTTGTCTTATTGGTAAATCAATAACTTTTGATTCAGGAGGCTTGTCACTGAAACCATCTTCGGGCATGGAGGATATGAAAATCGACATGGCTGGAGGTGCAACGGTTTTAGCGGTTTTTCAAATCTTAAGTGGTCTTAGCTTAGATCATGAAGTTTATGGAATTTTACCTGCTTGTGAAAATATGCCTTCGGGCCGCGCCATAAAACCAGGAGACATTGTTACTGCCTTAAATGGTAAAACAATTGAAGTTTTAAATACCGATGCCGAAGGGAGACTGGCTTTGGCCGATGCTTTAAGTTATACGGAAAAATGTTTAAAAGCAGATTATATGATTGACATTGCCACATTAACCGGTGCTTGTCGAGTTGCACTTGGGGCCGATATTACCGCCGTTATTGGTAATGACAGAAAATTTATTAATGATTTTATTGACAGTGCCAAAGCAGAAAATGAACAAATTTGGGAATTACCTTTATATAAACAATATCTAGAACACATGAAGGGAGAAATTACCGATTTAAAAAATGTAGGAGGTGGAAAAGGTGCGGGCACTATAACTGCTGCCTTATTTCTTAGTGAATTTGTTGAAAAAAGTAAATGGCTTCATTTAGATATAGCTGGTTCTGCTTTCAGAACAGAAAAATCAAAAGGAGTAATTAGTAAAGGTGCTACCGGTTGGGGAGTCTTAACAATATTAAAATTTTTAACGAATTATCTATGAAAATTAAGGATATTTTAAAGACCGAGAAAATAATTAAAATTTCACCCGAAGAAACACTATCGTCTGCTTTATCAAAACTGGCAACTTCTCATGATGCTGCCTTTGTTTTTTCCGATGACGAGAAAAAATATTTAGGCATAATTAACCCTTATTATTGTTTAATAAAAACCTCTTTTCCTGGAAATACTAAAGTGGCCCACTGCATTTTTCATGCTCCCCACGTATTTATTGATGATAGTCTATCTAGACTCGCTACTTTATTCATAGATTCGAAAATCCATTACTTACCGGTTTTTGATCGAAAAAAGGAATTTTTAGGAATTGTTTCAGCCCGTCATTTAGTTTCTAAATTTATTGATTCCCCGATATTTAAAATCAAAATATCTCAGGCTTTGCAATCAAAAAAAAGACCATTAATAACAATTTATGAAGACGATACTGTTTCCACGGCAATAAATTCTTTTAAAAAAGAAAAAGTTTCTAAGTTGATCGTAGTGGGTCGTGATATGAAATTAAAAGGAATATTAAGTTATTACGATTTGGTTGCATATCTAATTAGTCCTAAAAATTCAGAAAGTAAGGGTGACAGAGTGGGTAATAGAACAAATTTCTTTCATCAAAAAATAAAGAATTTTTATAAAAGTTATGTACTTACTTTGAATTCCGAGAATTCATTGCTTAATGTTTTAAATTTAATTTTGGAAAAAAGGATTGGTAGTGTTGTCGTTATTGACATTGATCGTCATCCTGTTGGTATTATTACGACCAAAGATTTACTCCGCCTTTTTTTTGGAATTAATAACTCTAATAAAATAGAGGTGACAAGTAAGAATCTTTCACCCGAAAACCGCCAGATCGTCGGCGGTTTTTTTAATCAATTTGCGGAAACAATTAAAAAAATTCCGGAGATAACAAGAGCAAAACTATTTGTCAAAGAAGAAAAAGGTGGCAACCTTTTTAAAGTGGCGCTTTCCTTAATTCCAAAAAGAGGCAATCCTACGGTGATTAAAGAAGAAGGTAAGGATTTAATTAAAATCCTCAAGAAAATAAAAAAAGATTAAATTCTTTAAATGAAAAAAAATGCCTTATTATTAACGGCCATAATTTTCCTTGCGGTCTTTTTTCGTTTCAATAACTTAAACTGGGACCAAGGTTTTCATCTTCATCCGGATGAAAGATTCTTGACCATGGTTGGTAATGCCATGAAACTGAATGGGGTAAAAAATTATCTTGATCCTAGCCAATCAACTCTTAATCCAACCAATATTGGTTTTAAATTTTTTGTTTATGGAAGTTTCCCTATAGTTTTTAACAAAATTACAGCTGTTTTTCTAGGAAACGATAATTATAACTCCTTTACAATTCAAGGAAGAGCTTTATCAGCCATTTTTGATCTATTTACTTTAATTTTCGTTTTTAAATTAGTAGAACTATTTGAAAAGAAAATTAAAATAGCTTCTTCTATAAAATACTGGTCTGTATTTTTATATGCCATTGCTGTGCTACCAATTCAGTTGGCACACTTTTTTGCCGTTGATACATTCCTTACTTTTTTTATGATGGCAAGTTTTTATTTTGCTTTCAAATATTATTTTGATTTTAAAAGACCAAATTTATTAATTAGTGGTATTTTTTTAGGTTTAGCTTTAGCTTGTAAGGTAAGTGCAATTTATATAATACCTTTATTGGCAATTCTAATATTTTTCGCACTGATTAATGACAGGAAAAGAAATGTTGTTCATAAAATAATTAGCTTATTTATTTATGGATTGGTTGTTTATCTAATTTTAAGATTAGCTAACCCATATTATTTTGAAACGGTTAATATCTTAGATCCCACCCCTAATAAATTGTTTATGTTAAATATTCGCAGTCTAGAAAATTTTAACGATAAAAATGGGTTTTACCCGCCGGGAATACAATGGATAAGTAAAAATAATTTTTTTGCATTAATTAACCTTGCTTTTTTTGGTCTAGGCTTACCTTATTTTTTTATGCTCATTTTCGGAATCATTCTTATAATTATCAAGATTATTAAAACAACTAAAAAAAAGGTAAACGAAAACTTGCTCTTTGGTGTTATCTTAATTTGGGTTTTAGGTTTTTTTATTTATCAATCAACTCAATTTGTAAAAGCAATGCGCTATTTTATTTTTCTTTACCCGTTTTTTGCAATTTTTGCCGCTTTTGGCATTGATTGGTTTTTTTCTCTTATCAAAATTGAATTTAATCCTAAGAAAGCCATAAGCTATTGGCCATTAGCCATAAGCCTAATTTTATTGTTAATTTGGCCTTTATCTTTTTCGTCAATTTACTTAACTAAAAATTCCAGAGTACGAGCTTCGGAATGGATATATAAAAATTTTCCAAATAGTAGTTATTTATTAAACGAATCATGGGACGATCCTTTACCGCTTTTAATGGAAAACAATGAAGGAAAAATTTTTCAAGGAGAGATGATTGGGGTTTTTGATCCGGATAGCCAAGAAAAATGGAGAAAACTTAATGAAGCTTTTAAGAAAAGTGACTATTATATTTTATCTTCAAATAGAGCATGGGGAAGCATTTCAACTGTTCCCGACAAATATCCATTAATGAGTAAGTTCTATAAAGATCTGTTCGCTGGCAAGCTACAGTACCAGAAAGTCAGAGAGTTTACGTCATACCCGGAATTTAAAATTTTAAATTTCAAATTTCAAATTGACGATTCTTGGGCTGATGAAACATTTACGGTTTACGACCACCCTAAAGTAATAATATTTAAAAATGAAGAAAAATGTAAATAGTAAAATATATGTTTTTAATATTAATTGTAATCATATCTACTTTTTTAAGACTTTATAAACTTGATAGTATTCCTGGAGAAATGTGGGGAGACGTTAATGAACATTATAAAATGGCAAAAAGTATAAATGATGGACATTTTTTCTTAAGTTATGTTTTTGGCGGTGATGGCCCACTTTTTTCTTATTTGGTTACTTTAATATCAAAAATATTTGGGTTATCTTTTTGGTCTATTAAATTTACAACTGCTATTGTTGGTATTCTCTTAGTTATCGCAACTTACTATTTAGCCCAAGAATTATTTAAAAATAAAAGAATATCGTTGATTTCAACTTTTCTTATTGCGATCTCCTTTTGGAGTGTTACATTTTCGCGTCAAGCTAAACCACACATATTAGTTCCATTATTGGTAGTATTAGCATTTTATTATTTACTAAAGAAAAAATATATTTTTGCAGGAATATTTTTCGGGCTTGGCATGTATTCTCAAGCTGGATTCTGGGGAGCATTTTTATTTTCATTTTATAATCCGCTGTCTTTTTTAACTGCATCTATAGTTTTGTTGCCCTTTATTTTAAATCTTAATCAATCATTTTCTTTATCAGGTAGTTTTTATACAGAAAAACTAGGGATAAATTCAGGTTTTAATTTTACTCAAGCGATTCTAACCGTGTTTCAAAATTTTTGTAAAAATATTTTATCATTTAATATTCGGGGAGATAATGCTTTTAGACATACTATTTCAGGTCAGCCTCATCTTGATTTTATTAGCGGCGTTTTTTTCCTTATTGGTTTTTTATTAATTATTATTATGGTTATAAAAAAACGTAATATTAAATTATTACTTTATTTTGTTTTACCTTTTTTTATTATTCAAATTCCATCGATAATGGATATAAAAAATCCTCTTAGTATTCCGAATATGGGAAGAATGATTGGAGTTATTCCTTTTGTATATATAAGCGTAGCTTATGGTTTAAATTGGTTAATGAGTTTTTTTGAAAATAAAGTTGTTAAAAATTTATTACTAGTTTTCATATTAGCTGTAATTTTTTTTATCAATTTCAATGATTATTTTTATAAATATACAAAAAATTTACCCAATGAAAATACTGCATTTGGGAAAATTATTTCGGAAGAAGTAAATAAATCATATGAAAATATCGATACTATATTAATGGTAGGATGTTGTTGGGGACAATGGGGACAGCCAGAACCAGACAGCGTCCGTTTTTTACTAAACAACAAAAAGATAATTAAATTTATGAATATGGGAATTGATAATTATAATTGTGACTTAATACCTATGGGTAGTAGGGTGTTAATAATAACTGCGCCAGAGGTTAATAATATGGCAGGAATAGGGAAATGCTTTAAAATTAAAAAAGAATACCTAATCAAAAAAAACAATTATTCTATAGCTAAATTTATTGATGTAGAAAGGTGACTACTTCTTTCGTAAAATAAAAAAAACAGCAGTCGTATGCTTAAATTTTTTTTTGATAATATACTTTTGTTTGAAGAAATACTGTTTGATTAAAATAGAGTATGCGCTTGGCCAAATAACCCATTTTTTTATCAATTTATAACTAATTAAAGAGGGTAAAGATAAGTAGTGAAAAATTTCATTGTATTTTGATTCTTGCTCTGAAAAATAGTTAATTTTTTTTTCAATTATAAATCCATTTTTCTCAAAAAAAATTGACCACATCCTTTCGCTAAAAAGATTAATATGTTTTTGAACACTTCTCATAAACTTGATATATTTTTTGCCAAATAGTTTGCTGCCCACCAAAGAATCTTCCCACTTATCAGTCATAACTGTTGTTAAAAAATAACCGCCAGGTTCTAAGATTCGGTTTAATTCTTTTAAAGACGAATCTAAATCAGGAATATGTTCCAATACGCAGTTAGAAACTATTGTTTTGAAATAATTATTTGGGAAAGGGATTCTCTTGCCTTCATAGAATACATTCTTTTTATATATATTTAGTCTAAAAGCTTCTTCGGCTCGACTATTTTGTATATCAATTCCAACATCTATTTTTCTTTTACCAAAAACTGCTTCGCAAAAAAAACCGTCTCCACAGCCAAAATCTAACGACGGGGATTTAATAAATGTTTTATTCTTATAGAATAGAAGTGCTTCTGTAGGTCTTATAAAAGCGTGAAATAATGGACGGTTGTTTATATATTTTTGAATAAAAAATTTTTTTGTTTTCATATTCTTTTTTTACAATAAGCATACAAAATATAACTATGAACAGGATTGGGTATTTCTTTTATAGTGAATTTATTTTTTATGAATATTTTTTTTAAATCCTCATAGTTTTTTTTCATTTGTTTATTAAAAAGATGAATTTCAAAAGAAATATAATTAATTTTTCTTAAAATTTTTGGGTTAATTTTTTCAAATATTTTATATTCATTTCCCTCGCAATCTATTTTCATAAAATCACATTTTTTTAGTCTTTTTTTTTGGAAAATAGCCTCAATTGAGTATATTTTCTTTTTTTCAAATTCAATGTTCTTGATATTATTTATTTTTATATTTTTTTTAAACAATTTAGCTCTGTTTGTGTTTGGATCAAAAGAATATACTTTTTTAGCTCTTTTACTAGTTAATATCGAAAAATCACCGATACTTGCTCCAATATCAATTACAATATCTCCCTTATTTATATTTTGGAACCGATGATAATTTTTATCTAAAACAACTTCTTTAATTGTCCATATGTCCATTAATGAATTAACGTAAAATTTTAATTCTGATTTGGTTTTAAATAGAATTGGTTTTTTTATCAAAATTAAAGGAATAATTAGGAAATTAGTTTGAAACATTAATGTCCAGATAGAAGAAATGTAATATTTAATAGCCGTTAATTTCATAAAAATATTCTTTAGGATTTATTAATAGTAGATAATATTTTTTCATAAAAATTATAAACTTTATTAATATTGAAAATAGATCTTGCATGAGCTAGGCGTTCTTTATTGATATATTTCTTTTTATTATCAAAAATGTCCCAAATTGCTTTTTTTAATTGGTCAATATTTTTAGGTTCAATTATAATTCCCATCCCAGTTAACGTTACAGGGATTCTTACTCCGGGAAGATTTGTAACTATCACAGGAGTTCCAGAGAGCATTGTTTCAGCTTGGACCATACCGAATGATTCAGTTTGATTAATAGAAGGCAATGCAAGTACATCAATGATCTTATAAAAAGCCGATAGTTCACTATCATTTAAACCATTAAGGAAAAGATAATCAATTGATGACTTTTTTAATAAATCAAGAATTTTTAAGTAATAACATTTTTCTCCGACTACTTCTGTATTCGGTCCTGCGAATATCAACTTAATACTCATTTTTTTTCCAGCATTAATTTCCTTAACTGACTGAATTAAGTATTCGACCCCTTTTTCTTTAGCAATTCGGCCTACAAATCCTATCCAGTATTCCTTTTTCATTTCTTTTAATTTTTTTTCAAAGATTACAGATATTGGAGAAATTTTTATTGGTGGATATGAAGATAATACTTTTTTTTTAAAAGTTTTCCCAATAAAGGTTTTGTCAATGTAATCAACATTACCAACGATAACTGTACTTAATAGGGATTGAACATAGACAGATAAATTTAAAAAAAATATAATTATTTTTGAAGTAATGCTTACTCCCAAATCAACTTGACAGTGATAAATTGAAATAATCTGTTTTTGGAAAATTTTTCCTAAAATTGCCAAAACGAGTCCTTCAAAATTTGGGAGATTCAATAGTAAAACGTCATTTTTCTTAATCATTTTTATAAAATACATAATTGATATAGGAGATATAAAACCTTTTGATAATCTGAATAAATAGGGGAGATAATAGATCCTTATTTTTTTTTTATTACCGAGTTTGCCAATTTTTAAGACATTTTTTTTGTTATTAAAAGTTAGAACTGTAATCTGATTTTTTTTGGATAAATAATCCAAAACTCGATAAGGATAAATAGTTAAACCCGATATATATGGAAAAAAATAGGTCGAAAAAAAAAGAATTTTCATAAAAGTTTCTTTAAAGTCTTAGTAACATCTTGTAAGGAAGAATATTTATATTGATAATCTATGTGCCTATCAAAAATATTAAATATCCAAAAGATTTTACATTTTTTGTTTAATTTACTTAAGTAATTTACGATATCCCAGTTGTCTTCTACAAAGTAATCGAGTTTCAATCTATTGATCATTTTTTGCTTAAAAAGATAAGGTTGTTCATTTTGATCATTAAAATAATAGCCGGAAAATTTTTTCTTCCTATCAATTTTCTCTACCCAATTATTAAAGTCGCCTTTTAAAAATTCATAACGTGCTGAAACAATATATGCTTTAATTTTTTCCTCATCTATTAATTTCATAAGAGTTTCTATCCCAGGTCCTTTCCAAAGACTGGATTTATGTAAGAGATTCCAAACTCCTTTTTCTATTCGATTTTTGGGTAGATAAAATTTCCGATCGTCTCTACCTAAAAAGTTCTTTTTAATAAAACTTATGATGGGTCGAGCAATCCTTGCTGGATTGTATAGTAATACACCGTCAAGATCAAAACCGATTCTTATAGTTTTATTTTTCATTTAAATTTGCTTTAGAATTTAACGTAAATTATACTAAATAGATAGAAATATGCTTCCGATTCTTTTAGATCTAAAATTTATCAAAATCTATACTTTTGGTGTCTTCCTGATGCTGGCTTTTTTTTGGGGAAGTTATCTTTTATGGAGATTAACTCACTTAACTTCCCACAAAGAAGAAGAGGTCTTTGACGCCCTTTTCTTTTGTATATTCGGAAGTTTATTTTTTGGACGGTTTATTTATGTGATATTAAATTTTAAAGATTTTGGTTTTAATATCCTTAAATTTATACTCATCAATGGTTATCCAGGCCTTTCCGTTTATGGTCTTTTGGTTGGTGGATTGATTACCTTATCGCTTTATTGCTATTTCAAAAAAATAAAATTTAAAGAGATGATAGACTATTGGGTTTCTCCTTTTTTTCTTTCAATGGCAATTATTGAGTTGGGAAGTTTTTTTTCAGGGGTGGAAATAGGTACTAAAACAAAATTCCCGATTGCAGTTAAATATGTGGGTTATGACGGCATGAGATATCCGACGGCTTTTTATGAGTCCTTATTTTTCTTTTTGGGAGCATATCTTTCACATAAATTGATTTTAGCAATCAGAAAAGAAAAGTGCCCACAGGGTTTTGCCTTTAATTTTTTTGGTCTATTTACAGGTCTTGTTTATTTAGTATTTGACAAATTCAAAGTCAATCATTTATACTTCAAAGGCATAAATTTCAACTTTTACTTTTCATATCTATTGGTGTTGACATTTAGTGTTTTTTTTATATATCATTTTAAGAGTTTAATCATTGATCGCATAAAAACCTATGGACAAAAAACTTACAAAGCAACACTTGGTCGAATTAAAAGAAATTCTCCTAAGCGAGGTAATAAAAACAAAAGCCAGAATTGAAGAGCTTAAAAAAAACGATCCCTTTGCCGATCCTGACCACGCTTCAGATAATGCAGCAGTTGATACTGACGTCAGAGAACAAGTCGGCCATGATACCATAGAGGCCCAGGTTAAAGACCTTGAAAGAAGACTCCAGGATATTATGTTGGCTTTAAAGAAAATTGACAAGGGTACTTATGGTAAGTGTGATAAATGTGGGGCTGCGATTCCCTTTGCCAGACTCAAACTCGTTCCCGAAGCCAGATTTTGTGTGGAGTGTGAGAATAGATTAAGGAAGTAAATAGTATTAAGATTTAAGCTTAAAATTTATATAAAATAAGATTATGCTAGATAATGTAGAAAGACAAGTTACAGCAGAAGAAAAAATAGTACAAGGAAGAAAACAAGATGAAGAACAAGATAAAAGAGGGTTAAGATTTCATGAGATAAAAAAAATAGTAACAGGAAGATTACAAAGAGTGTGGATGGAATCTGGTGTTCCAGTAGGTATGGCTGTAATTGATCAAGAATTAGAAACGGCCGCAAGAGATGTCATTGATTTGGTTCGTGGAGGAGACAGGGATAAAGAGGATAATCCTTACCCTGGAGAATTATTGGGTGTCAATGCACAATGGTATATTCCTAGACCTTTGACAATAGACGAGTACCAAAGACATCGAACTAACACAGATAGTAACCATGGAGAGCTTAGTGGATTCCCTAAAGTAAGATTTGCTTCGAATAGGCAACAAACTTGGGGGGTAAGAATTGATGGCTACGACAATCCTAGGTATCCAATAAGAAGAGAAAAAGCAATAGCAATGGCTCGAGCTTTTCAAAGATGTGGTTTTCCTTTAACACAAGAGACAGCACAAAGATATTTGCTTTCTACTCCAGATAAAGCTACAGCTAAACTGGCAGATCTGTGATTAATAAAAGAATTCGAATTATTCTTCATTAAACATTACAATATAAAATATGTCTTCATTATTGTTAAAAAAAATTGAATTAGATTTAGCCATAACAATGCTTCAACTGTTAAAAGATGAAAAAATAACTAAAGAAAGAGCAGTAGAAATTTCTGACGCAGTGTTATTTAATCTTCCCGAATCACTTCCTGATGATAAAATTCAAGACGCACTTTCAAAAATCTCCAAAAAAATCCCTGAATTTGCACCAGTAACAATTAAATATCTTAAGGAGATTGATAAATTATTGAGTAATCAAAAGTTAGAGGATATTAAAGATAAAATCAGTAAATATTTAGTATGACAGAAGTTGCAATAGCACAAGAAAATAAGCCAGCAACGAGGCCAGTTGTAAATGGAATTGAATCGACGGGACGAGCAGTTTTTGCAACTGCAAGAGAAGTACTTGAAGTGGCAGAAGGTGTAATTCAAAACCCACGGTTTATTTTTGATAACATTCCTCAAACTTGGAGGGCTTCTAAAAAAGCACCTGAGCCGCATCCCAGAAGTAGACCAAGAGTTGAAAGACCAGAAGTAAGAAGAGTTACTCATTTAGATCGAAGAATTTCAAGAGAACAAGCTTCGCATGAAAAAGCAGTGGAAAGAAATTTACAAGCGAGAATAGCGGTAGAAGGACCCGCAGAAGACAAGTTTGAAACTTTTCGAAGAATTACTCAAGAACCTAATAAAAGAAAAGAAAAAGAAAAAGCAAGAGATGTGGCCATGCGCAGAAATGTTAGTACTTTTAGAGAACCAACAGCTACAGAAGTTCATGAGATTATGCAAATGGCCGATAGGGTTAAGCAGGTGTTAGCAGAATTTGGTGTAGATAATCCTACAGATAGAGTTGCTGATATTTCACAAGTTTTATTTTCAACACAAACCGAAGGTGGAGAGACAGGTCCTGGTTATATAATAGTAGGCTCTACACCAGAAATACGACAATCTTTTATTTATTATCATGAGTCAAGTCATTTTGCAGCCACTATGGGAGTTAGACCTGATCAAAAAGATCAGTATGGATACAGTGTTATAACGCATGGATTTTCACGTTTTGAAATGATAGATCGTCAAGATGGGGGAGTGCGTACAAATTTTCACAATGCTTGGGAAGAAATGTCTGCTGATCTCTTTGCCCTCAGATGTTCTGATACAGATCAAACAAATTTTACTTCTTATGATCAATATGATTCTTTTATGATAGCAATGGTTAGAAGATTTGCAGAGTTAAAAAGTATTCCTCCTCTAGAAGCATATAAACAGATGTTTAAGGCAAAAACAGAAAGAGATACTAATTTTTTAGCTGAATTAGGACAAGTATTAGGACAAGAAGTTGTAACTGGAATAGATCAAGTAGTTGGAGATCCTTCGCCACTCGACGAAAATATACTTGAACAAATTGCGCAAAGTGGGGGATTTAGAGAAACATATATCGAACTAAAAACAAAGATGGAAAGTGGAGAAGCTATTGACGTAGGAACTTATATTCCAGGAATTCGGGGTCGGTTAGTTACTGCTCCTTATACTATGGAACAAAGAAATAGATCGACAGTCTCATCAGTTAAGAAAGTTGAGCGACCACCAGTAAGAAAAGCTGGTCAGTTTTAATCTAATAAAATGGACTATACATATAAGTCATGCACAGTATTAGTTCTCCATTCTCGATAGTTCCGTTGATTATACCCCTTTATCTTCTTGGCTCAATATATTAATATTTTTATATGGCTGAGATTCCGGCACAGGTTTTTTTTAATTATTTTGTTTACTTATTTATTCCCTTTATTATTGCTTACGTACTTAAAAAAAACAAAATTTCGCCCATAATTGGTTACATTGTTGGCGGTATTATCATTAATAATCTTCTTAACGGAGTTGTTTCCAAAGATGCGATTAACAGCTTTGCCTATTTTGGCATAATGCTCCTGCTTTTTACCTTAGGGTTGGAAATTCAATTTGATCGACTTTTAGCCTTAAAAAAATTCATTATTATCGGTGGTTTAATTCAACTCTTGTTTACAATTATTTTAATAACTCTCTTAGGATTTCTTTTCCAATTTAGCTTAATTCAATCTTTTCTTATCGGTATTGCTCTTTCCGCTTCTTCAACATCATTGGTAGCTAAAATAATCCAGGATAGGGGAGAGGAAAACTCACTTTTGGGAGAAGTGACCTTGGGATTATTGATGTTCCAGGATCTGGCTTTTATTCCCTTTATGATAATTTTTACTTCAATTACCAGTAATAATGCTTCGTTTTTAGACGTTAGTGGTAAAATCGCCATTGGTACGTTATCATCGGTAGTTATTTTATTATTAATATCCTATTTTGGACAAAAAATTGTGCCTTTTATTTTTGATAAAGTAGCACGTACTTCCCGTGAACTTTTGAATATTTTCATCATTCTTTTTATCTTCCTGATGGCCTACATATCAACCCTTCTTCATATTCCAATTTTGATCAGTATTTTTATTGCCGGAATTTTAATTTCTCAAACGTCAGAACATTATCATATTTTTACTCAGATCCGGCCTCTGCGTGATATTTTAGCCGTGATTTTCTTTATTTTTATCGGCATGAGTGTCAATGTGGGCATGGTTTTTCCATATTTACCAAAAATTATTGCGTTTACAGCTTTAATTATTGTTATTAAGGCCGTTGTTATTTTTGCTACCTTTATTTTCTTAAGATTCAATTCAAGATTGTCTTTTTATATAGCTACGTTTCTTTTCCAGATTGATGAAGACGCTTTTATTTTAATGTCCTTAGCCTATATGAATAAAATTTTTTCTCAAGAACAATATTTATTTATCATTTCGGCTGTTCTTTTGAGTTTGGTAATTACTCCTTTTTTAATTAATAAAAAAGAAGGATACTATTCGGGGATAAGGAATTTCTTTAAAAAATATTTACCACCACTGGATAAATTAATAAAACATAGAATCGATTCTAATCAATCTCCAATTGATGTTTTAACAATCAAAGATCATGTTATTATCTGTGGTTATGGACGAATCGGCCGAAACATTGGAAAAGCACTTATGCTCGCCAATATCAATTTTATTGCCATTGATTATAATATACAGACAGTTGAATCAGCTAAGCGAGAAGGAATTAATATTATTTATGGTGATCCGACAGATATTGATATTTTGGATTACGCAGAATGCGAAAATGCAAAAATTTTAATATCAGTAGTCCCTGAAAGATATTCTCAGGAAATGATTATTCTCAATGCCAAAAAGTTAAATCCGCACATTTTTATTTTTACTCGAGCTCACCATCAAGCTGATCAAATTAGAATGCGCGATTTAGGGGTTCATGTCGTTGTACATCCTGAGTTTGAAGCTTCTTTGTCAATAATTCGAAAAATCTTCCTATGGAAAGGGATGGAAAAAGAGGAAATCAATCAAAAAATAAAAGCAATTAAGTTAGAAAACGGAATGGTATGAAAAAGAATTTAAAATTTAAAATTTCAAATTTTAAATTTCATTTTATAGCAATTCCATTATTGCTGATTGTATTTTCAGTTTTTGTGGCTAGGACAATTAGAACGTCAGTCTTTTTAAAAAATAAAGATAGAGTAAATGTGGTTTTTTACGGAAAAGAAAGTCAATTTTATTCGCTTGACAGAACAGGCGAACTTAACTACTTTATTTCTTTTTATCCTGATTTAAAAGTTACAGTTCCTGGAGGATATAGCCAATATAGGTTGGGTGCTTTGACGAAGTTGGTTAACTTAGAAAAAAATCCAGACATGATAAGAAAAACCTTTTCTTTTATGTCTTCCAGTTTTGTAGATCTTTATTTTTATCCCAAAACAACTGAAATTTATTTTGGAAAAAACAATAATGAGGCAGTTTTTTTTCCTAAAATTACTAACGTCTTATCACTTAAGTCAAATGCCAACTTTTTTGATCGTATATATTTACTAACGATATTTTTGCGAAAAAGCATTACTAAATTTACTCAAATAAGCGATTTTGCCCAAGATTTTAGTGATGATTTTAAGGCCGACCAATTTGCTAAAGACTATCAAGGTAATTTTTACGAAAAGACTTATAGAAATGAAGGCCTGAATATTCAAATTACTTATACAAACAGCTATAAAACAGCCTCTTCTTTAAGTCAAATCATTGAAGGTGAGGGGATCAGAGTAGCCGATATTAATCAAGAAAAAAATGATGGTAATTGTTCATTAATAACAAATACTAAAAAAACCACAGAAACAGCTAAAATTATGCAATATTTTTTTAACTGTCGCCTGGTAATAGGGGACACGGGACCTTATGATATAATTTTTAAGCTGGGGCAGAGGGAAAAGGAGTGGGAAATTAATTAGCTATGCTATACATATTTGTAATCATTTTCGTGTTTTCTTTAGTATTATCCATCAGATCAATGGCGGATTTTAGTACGCCAAAAGAAATAATCAAGCTTTTAAAAGTTAAAAAAATAAAAGGTACAATCGTTTTCTTAAGAAATAAAATAAAGCATTATTCCTCTTCTTCGTCTTCACCACCTGTTTTGTAAGGAAGATATTCTTTTTCTTCATTAGTTACAGTTAGAGTATCGGCCAGTTTTTCAATATCGTTTTGCGCTAAATCTTCACTTTCTTCTTCTTCCTCTTCAACCAAATTGGCTACATTAGTTTGAATATTGGTTGGAAAAGAAAGAAACCTGCTTACTTTTTGGCCCTTTTTTTCTTCTCTAATGAATATAACAACTTTATTGAGGGAAATTTCTTTTAAGAAACAGCGATAATGACTGCCTACTTTTAAAAAGAAAATTAATCTTTTTGATATGTCATCAGGTAGGCTACCGACATAATCATTATCTTTAGTTCTAATTTCAATTTTTTTTCTTTTAGGTTTTAGGTAGACTTCCTCGCCAGTATTAACCTGGGCGAGAATATTTTTTTGACCGAGATTTACCAAAAAAAATGTTCGTGTTTTTCCTGGTATTTCCAAAAAAAGATTTGGGTCAAGGTTAAGATTATTAGTAATATTTTTTTTAGTCTTTCTGGTTCCCAAAATTTTAATCTTTTCTAGGTTTTCTTTAGCTACTGTGTTTGAACTTTGAATTTTAAGAGCAATCTTATAGTATTTTTTTGCTTCGTTAAATTTCTTTAACTGCATATAAGCAAAACCGGCTCTAAGATAAGCCCCAACATTCTTTTTTTCCAAAGCTATGATTTTTTTATTTAACTCAATAGCCAGGTCCCATTCAAATTTAATAGCCGCGTCAATGGCTTTTTGTTCTAAAATCTGTGTTTCGTCCATTTTTTAATTATGTAAAAGTATATTTTAAATTAAGGAAAAGTCAAGTATAATAAAACCAAATGTCCGGACATTCAAAATGGGCCAACATAAAGAGAAAAAAACAGGCAAATGATCATGCCAGGGGAAATGTTTTTTCTAAACTTACGCGCTTGATTACTCTTGCTGTCGTTGAAGGTGGGGGTTTGACTGATCCCGAACACAATATTAAACTCCGTTTAGCCATAGAAAAAGCCAGACAATTGAATATGCCTAAGGAGAATATTCAAAGGGCAACTGAAAGGGGAGTGGGGCCTCAAAAAGAGCAATTAAAAGAAGTTGTCTACGAAGCATTTTTACACGAAAATGTAATCATTCTGATCTTGGCAACAACAGGTAATGTTAATAGAACTACGGCAGAAGTTAAAAACACTCTTGAAAGACAAGGAGGAAAACTAGGCAATCAAGGCTCAGTGAGTTATCAATTTGAACGGTGTGGGTTGGTTATATTCAAAAAAGATGGTTTAACTGAAGAAGAAATATTTGAATTTGCCGGAAAAATAAATGCTATTGATATCGATCAGGATAAATATGACTATTATGTTTATATTCCCTTTAATTCACTAGGCAAGGTCAAAGATAACCTAAATGGTTTAAAACCGGAAAGTACAGAAGTTGATTTTAAGCCTAAATCAATTGTTTCTATAACTAATGAGATAAAGGCCCATAAAATACTGGCAATAATTAATGCCTTAGAAAGCCTCGATGATGTTCATAAAGTTTTTGGAAACTTTGATATTCCCGATGAATTTTTGCATACATAAAAATGAAAAAAATTTCATTACTAATAAAATTTTTATATAAAAAATGCCTGAAAGTAAATAAAAGATTGCGTTTTGTTATTGCTGCTCTGTTTTTAACCTTCATGATGTTGTTTTCAACGTTTTTCTTTTTTGATAAAGCCATTTTTTTTATCCCATTATTAATTGTTTTAACTTATTTAGCTACGTATTTTGCAGTTTTGGAAGGAATAGAAAAAAATGAATGGGTAACTCTTTTTATTGTCCCGGTTATTTTAACAGTCGCTTTTTATTCATTTTATTTTTTAGTTCCAGGTCGATGGCTAACCAGATTGCCTTTCATACTATTTTATTTTGTTTCAATTTATGCTGTTATGTTGACGTCCAATATTTTTAATGTTGGAGTAGAGAAGAACCTGCAGCTTTACAGAGCGGCTTTCTCCATCAATTTTTTATATCAGACAATAGTTTCTTTTTTTATTTTTAATATTATTTTTTCTCTTAAACTAAACTTCTTTTTAAATGCCTTAATTTGTGGGGGAATAACCGTCATCCTTAGTCTTCAGTTTTTTTGGACGCAAAAACTAAAGCATTATTGGGAAAGGGAAGTTCTTTTATTTGCGTGCTTTATTGGTCTAATTATTTTCCAGACGGCTACGGTTTTATCATTTCTGCCTTTGAATACAGCCATTTTTGCTCTGTCAATAACAGCTTTATATTATGCTCTTACCGGAATAATTTATAATTATCTTGATCAAAGATTGTTCAAAGAAACAATAAGAGAGTATATCTTCGTTTTAGGATTCGTCCTCATTATCTTACTTTTGTCAATTAATTGGTAAGAAGTAATTTAGCCTGCATAATTTAAAATTCAAAATTCGAAATTTTCAATTAAAATCTTAGTATTTAAATTTTAAAATTTAATTTTTATTTTAAATTTAAAATTTCAAATTGAAAATTATAGAGACATCTTGAGGTAGAGGAGAGGGGAGAAGAGAATTCATAATTTAGAATTAAGAATTGGGAATGCACGGACGTGAAGGATATATCCTATAATATTAGAATTACTATAGGATACACGTTCGTTAAATTATCATTATTAATACTAATTATGTGGATAAGTTTACTAAACGTGTGATATGTTTAGCTTCAAAATATGGTTATTAGATTGACTCTATGCTCTAATTTGATTAGTTTAGCTCTATTTATTCATGTAGTTTTAGCCTCGTATATGCAATCTTGTATTGTTATTACGCGCTAAAACGTACTTATTTACCGCACCTTCCCGTTAGAATATAGCCTCAAAAATATATGTTTGGATATATACAACGCTCTAAACTAACATAGCATATATTGATGCACTTTGCTGTTTTTAGCCTCACTTTTAGTAATTTGGATTGATGAAACAATCTAAATTGAAACATATTCTAAGGGTCGTGTTTACTGTTCAGAGAAGGGCTCAATTTTGTCAAATAAGCCAACAATTAGTTAAAAGAAGCGGTAGTTGTTGTTGTAATCTAAGAGAGAATGATGAGGAGAGAGTTTAAGTCTCTTCTCTTTAATGACACAATGCAAAATAAACCAGACTCCCCAGAAAACGCAAATTAATGGACATAAATATGTGGGAGTAGAAACATACATAACGTCGTAAATTGTATCTTTTACGACGTTAGCCAAAGCTAATTCAAGGGGAGAGGTCATAACAAATTTAAAATTTAAATTTAAAATTTTAAATTAATTAATTATTGAAAGTTATTTTCAATAATTAATTCCTTATTATTCCCTCTTTATTGCCTGTCTTTTTTGACCTTTTTCAGGGTTAATCTGGGAGTTCTTTTTGGGTGTATTAATTGTCCAAATAATCCAAATGATTACTCTACCCTGCCTTATTGATTGGTTGGGGAGTATTTTTTCTGTTATTATTAAAAAATAGTGAGTAAAGATAGAAATAAAAAGAAACAATTGGAGTATCTATTTCTAGGTATTGTACTTGGGATTTTAATGGCGATCGATGTTTTTGGCATAATGTTCTTGTATAAAAAAAATCACCCAGCAAAAGAGGAATCTAAACAAATAAATTTGGAAGATCCATATTATGAAGAAGCGGATTTAAATCCGCCGGCTTCAATCCTCAACAAGAAAAGCGAAAGAAACATTTCTTTTAGAATTCCTATAATCATGTACCATTATGTCGAATACGTTAAAGATCAAGGAGATACGATTAGAAAAAGCCTAAATATTCAACCGCATAATTTTGAAATGCAGCTCAAAACTCTTAAGGCCAATGACTATGAAACTTTTTTTGTTAAAGACATACCTGACATATTAAAAGGCAATATTGTAGTTGTTTCAAAAAGCGCGGTTTTAACCTTTGATGATGGTTATGACGATTTTTACTACAATGTTTTTCCGCTGCTTAAAAAATATTACGCAAGGGCAACTCTTTATGTCATTAATAATTACATTGGAAAAAAAGGCTTTGTTACAGAAAAACAATTAAAAGAAATGACTGATTCAGATCTGGTTGAAATTGGTAGCCATACTTTAAATCATTTTTATTTAAAAAATGTAACAAAGGCAACCGCTAAAATGGAAATTGAAGAAAGTAAAAAAGAATTGGAAAAGATGCTTGGAATTCAAGTCAAAACTTTTGCTTATCCTTATGGAGCTTTTGATGAACAAGCTTTGGAATTAGTCAAAGAAGCTTCGTTTTCGGCTGCAGTTTCAGTACTTCCTGGAGTTAATCAGTCAGAGGATAATCTTTATTTTTTTAACAGAATTAGAGCGGGTTATGCCAGCGTCTGGAACATTGCCAACGACTTTGACGTTTTCAAATAAATATGAGTATTCTTCAAGTTAATAACCTAACGAAAATATTCAAAACAAAAAAAGATAAATTTGTAGCTGTTGATAATATTTCTTTTGAATTGAATGAGGGTGAAATTTTGGGAATTTTGGGTCCAAACGGAGCCGGAAAAACCACCACTATTCAAATGCTTCTTGGTGTTCTGACTCCAACATCAGGAAAAATCAATTATTTTGGTCGCGACTTTAATAAAAATCGTGAGGAAGTTTTAGAAAAAATAAACTTTTCTTCGACCTATACTGATTTTCCTCATAATTTAACCATTCAAGAAAATCTTAACTTTTTTTCCTTTTTTTATGATATTAAAAACCGTCGAGAAAGAGTGAAAACAGTAGTTGATCTTTTTAGATTAAAAGAAATTCTAAATCAACAAATAAGCAGTTTGTCAGCCGGACAAAAAACCAGGGTAAACTTAGCTAAGGCTTTTTTAAATTTTCCAAAAATTCTTTTGCTTGATGAGCCGACAGCTTCTTTGGATCCGGAGACAGCCCAATATATAAGAGATTTTTTACTTTCGCAGAGGCAAAAATTTAAGGTTAGCATTATCTTGACGTCGCATAATATGGCTGAAGTTGAGGAGGTTTGCGACAGGGTGGTTTTTATAGATAAGGGTAAAATAATTGCCGATGATACTCCATCGGGGCTGGCCAAATCAATTGAGCTTTCTCATGTTGAACTTTTCATCAAAGATGGTCTAAAAAGAACGATTGAACTTTGTCAAGGTAAAAAAATTATTTACAAAATAGAAGGAAGATATATTATCGTTGATTTGAAAGAAAAAGAAATTCCCGATTTTTTGAGACAAATTATGGATATGGGAGTTTTTTATGATGAAATTTCCATCGAAAAACCAACTCTGAATGATTATTTTATACAAGTTGTTTCAAAGATAAAAAAATAATGAAGGTTCATAGGATTTGCGGAGTTATTTTACGGTATTTGTATTTGTTTAAACACAGCATTAATAGATTAGCTGATGCTTTTTATTGGCCGGTTATTGATTTGTTGCTTTGGGGATTAACCATATCTTATATGAAAGAAATTTCTGGATTAAATGTGGTGACTGTGGTTATTTCCGGCATACTTTTATGGCTTATTGTTTGGCGAGGGCAATACGAAATAAGCGTTAATTTGTTAGAGGAACTATGGAATCGTAATCTTATCAATATTTTTGGCAGTCCTTTAAAGTTTTCCGAATGGATAGTGTCGGTTGTTCTGCTTGGGTTAATAAAGGCAGCTATGAGTTTTACTTTTGCTGCCTTGGTAGCATTTTTTCTTTACAAGGTCAAAATTTTTGTTTATGGTTTTTATTTATTACCATTTATGTTGTCTTTATTCATGACTGGTTGGTGGGTGGGTTTTTTAGTCAATGGACTAGTTTTTCGTTTTGGGACAAAAGTCGAACAATTTGCCTGGTCACTAATCTATATTATTTCTCCATTTTCTGGCATATATTATTCAATTTCGATTTTACCTTTATGGGCGCAAAAAGTTTCTACAATTGTTCCGACAAGTTATATCTTTGAAGGCGCCAGACAAATAATTTTTACAGGAAAGACTGATTTAAATAAATTAATGATCAGTTTTGGTTTAAATGCTATTTACCTCATCTTGTCTTTAATATTCCTTAAAAAAAGCTACGCGAAGGCGTTGGATAAAGGATTGGTGAAGATGCTTTAAACTCCCCTTTTGACTTTTAAAATTTTTTCTATAATATTGGTAAAAAAGTATTTTTGCCAATCGATAATATAATCTTGAGTAGCCACATATGTTTTTTCGTAGCCACCAAAGCCTTGTTTAAAAAGCGTTAATCCGGCCCAACTTTTTGGGGAACGACCAGGATCAAGGATGCCCCAAAAGTTATAAAGCTTGCAGCCTCTTTTTTTAGCCTCCTTGATTGCTTCCCATTGTAAAAGATAAGGTACAGGAACTTTAGTATGGATTGAAGCGCCTTGATGATAAAAAGCCGTTGATTTGGTAAAAAGGATAAGGGCTGAGGCTAAGATTTGGCCTCCTGATTTTCCAAACAAAAAAACAGCATTATTTTCCTTATTAAAGTTATCAAATTCGGCCTTTATATATTTTTTGGAAAAGCCGACAAATTTTTCTCTCTGTGTTGTTTCTTCATAGATTTTATAGAAATCTTGACTTGCTTTTTCGTCCGTTCGCTTGACAATCTCAACTTGATCCCTTTGAGCTTTTCTGACAAGATATCTTGTTGTTTTTCTCATTTGGCAGAGAAGTTCGTCTTCTGATTTTTCCAAGGCCAAAACCCACATTTTTTCAGCATGCATATAAAGAGGTGCTTTTTTGAAGCCTAGATCTTTGTAAACCTCTCGATTGTCTTGATTATCTTCAAGTACAGGAGAAACCCTAATAAAAGCAAAATTTTCCTTTTTGGCTGTTTCCACTAAATAGTCTTTTATTTTCTCAATAGTTTCTCTTGAATTCTGAATTTTAAATTCTAAATTTATAATGGGTCCATGTGGTACAAAAAGAAAGTTTCCCCTTTTAGACTTTATTTTTATAACTAAAGTTGTTGCGACGAGCCCTCCCCTATCAAAAGCACCAAGACGTAATATGTTATATCCAACTGATTTATTAAATTCACCCCATTCCCAAGATTGTAAGAAAGAAGGCGATCCACAATCTTCGAAAAAACTATTCCAAGTTTGTTTATTCTCTATTTCCTTAATATTAAACATAAGCGAAAAGTATACGATATTATAATTTAATAACGTCGTTTAATGTATTAACTACTCTCTTTGCTTCTTTTTCGGAAATGTTAGTTGGTAAATTAATTATTTTTTGGCAAATATTTTCAGCTATTGGGCAAGATCCTTGAGTATACCCTACTCTCTTTAGGTCCAGCTCTTTTGGTGCCACTGGTTGATCATACCATTTGCCAAGAAAAATGTTTTTTTGGGCAAACTTTTTTATAATAAAGCCTCTGTTTTCTACTAATAATGGATAGCGAAGAAGAAAATGGCCAATGACTAATGGTTTATGGCTAATAGTATTAAAAAAACTATTGTATATAGTTGAAGAAGTTGCCCTTTTCTCTTGCATTTGATCAAATTTTTTGAGCTGATTGTTTAAAAGGATGCTTAAAGCATTTGGATAAGCTTTATCAAGCATAGGTTCATAATTACCGGCTTTTTCTTTGGTGGTTATTTCCGGTACCAAAAGATTGGTTTTACGAGCAAGAAAATGAATAAATTTTCCGATATAAAAATCATAGGTTACTTTTATTAGCCAGCTTAAGGGCTTGTAGATAAGTAGTTTAATCATAAATCCATTATCAGGAAAACTAAAAGTTTCTTGTGATTGTTCAAGGTTTTTGGATAATAATTTATTTTTAGTAACAATTGCTCCTCCAAATACAGAGGATAAGGCTTTGGAACGTCCAAACGATAACAATGAAATATCCTCAATTTTTAATGATCTGTTAAAGCCATGGGCTAAATCCTCAATTACGGTTATTCCTTTTTTTCGGGCAAGTTTTATAATCTCATTTCTATATAAGGGTGTAATTCCAAAAGTATGCTGTAAAACTAATACTTTTGTATTATTTGTAATTTTTTTCTTTAGCTCAATTAAATCCATTGAAAAAGTTTTTTTTTCAATATCGACATAGACAGGTTTTAAATCATTGGCAAGAATTGGTAAGATAACCGCTTCGCAGGTAAATCCTTGAATTAGTATTTCGCTTTCCCTTTCCAGCTTAAGGCTTTTAAAAAGATGGAAAAGTGCCGACCTTCCGGTTAGGAAAAAAAATACCTGAAATGAATCGTCAAAGAATTTACTCCTAATATAATTTTTCGCTTTGTTTAAGTTTCTACCTTTTTTCCATCTCCATGGTTGAAAAAGAAGTTTTAAACTAAGATAAGCATCGTCTTTTTCTTCATTTACAGCAAATTCGGTAGAAATCATACGATTAAATTTTTTATAAATTTTTCGGGAAATTTTCCTTCAATTATCAGCAACGTTTCCTTATCTGTAATTTTTCTTAGTTTCCTAAACATGATCCATTCATTCCTAAAGTATAAAACCAAGTTATTTTTGGCGCTTAATTTTTTAAACAACCTATCTGTAGTATAAAGATAAATATTCTTTTTTTTCAACTCTGAGATAAGATTTTTATATATCTTAATTTTTTCGTCGCCTAGTTCAATTAACCCCCTGGACAAAATAATTTTTTTTTGAACTTTTTTTGCAACAGCAGTTTTAATCGCCAGTAAAAAACCCTCATAACTGGAGTTGTAAGAATCATTAAGAACAGTTGCTCCGTTTATTGAACTATGGATAGAAAGTTTGGCCTGAAGAGGAGCAAGGTTTTTAATTGTTTCGGTAATTGATTCCATGGGTATTCTCAGGTCTAGGGCGAGAGCGGTACAAGGAAGAATATTTATTAAGTAATCTTTAGGCAATGTAATAGGAATTCCTACAGTTTTTTTTCCGGTCGAAAACCAAGAAATTTCAGCTTGACTTGAAACTCCATATTTTTTGAGATCCGAATTGACATAAGCTTTACCGTTTTTCGGAAGACATTTAAGTAGTTCACTTTTTGCTTCGATTAGATTCTTTTTAGACCCAAAAAGTTCAAGGTGCTGATTTCCAAGGGCCGTAATTATTCCATATTTAGGTTTCACAAAATCACAAATAGTTTTAATTTCTCCTTTTTTATAAGCTCCCATTTCAACAATAAAAAACTCAGTATCCCTTTTTAAATTATTTAAAATTGAGATAGCTACCCCTACATCAGTATTTTGATTGGCATCGGTCTTGGCTATTCTATATTTTTTTGGATAGAATTTGGTATAAAAATTCCTTCGTAGTTGATTTTCCATACGAACCAGTTATGCCGACAAAAACCGCTGATGACTCCTTTACTTTCTCTCTTGCTTGTTCAATAAGCTGTTGTCTTTTGATTCTGGCTAAAATTCCGGTTAAAAAAACGCCTAAAATTGATGTAGATAAAGAAAAAAAAGGCAAAAGTAAAAAGTAAATTATTAAAAAGGTAAGATTAACTGAAAAAATTAAACTTAAGTTAAAAAAGATAAGAGGGATAATAAAAGCAATAATTAATATATTTCTTAAACTTTTTGCCGGGAATCTTGGTACTCTACTATAAAAAATATCAAAAATTGATTCGTCGGAAAACATGGACAAGAAACGGTCAAAACGGTATTCTTTTATTTGAAAAAGATAAATAAAGTCCAAAAGCTTAAGAAGATAAACTACAAAAAGAATAGTGGAAATAATATTTAACATAAGAATTTATTTACCTCATCAAAAACTAATTGAGGATATTTATTAGGTAAACTATGCCCAGCATTAGGAAAAACTATTAGTTTTGAATTTTTTATTTTTTCCTTAAGCTCGTTCGCTAAATTTAAAGGAGTTTGAATATCTAGTTCTCCCCATAAAATTAAGGCTGGTTGCTTGATTCCTGAAAGCATAGGGGTTAAATCCTGAGTCATTATTTTTTTATAATTCGATTCAAGCTCAGGAAAATTAGGAAGATCAGAATTCGGAAAAAAAATCCGATAGATAATTTTTTTAATGACGTGCTTAATATTTTTAGGTAACGGTAAGCTATTAAAGAACAAACCCAATGACCAACTTGATTTTTTTAGTGGTCTTTTATAAGAACTATTGCAAAGAATAAGATGATTGATTAATGACGGATTTTTAGAAGCCAAATAAATACCCAGAGAGCCGCCGAACGAATGACCAAAATAATTTACTTGTTCTATTTTTAGCTTATTTATAATGTTTATGACAATCTCAGCAAACTCCTTGATTCCCCAATTGGTGTCTGGTAGATCGCTTTTACCAAAACCCGGCAAATCAAAGATAATTACTTTAAAATTATGGCTCAAAAGGCTAGCGAGCTGATCAAGACTTTTAATTGTTCCTCCCCAGCCATGAACAAGGACAAGAGGTTTGCCATTACCCTTCACCTGGTAATTGATGTTCTTGCCTAGGACCTTGATAAACATGTACTATATTTTAGCAGATTTACAGCCCAAATAATACCGCCGCAGTGGTTTTTGGCCTATTGGGATGGGCTTAATTTGAGGTATTTTGAAGGATTTTAATTAATTCTTCGATCGTTTGGAATTCCAGTTTTTTTCCATTCAGGAAAAAAGCAGGGGTGGCGCTTATTCCGGCTTTTTCTCCTTCAGATAAATCTTGCTGAACTTTATCCTTAATTTTTTGGGAATTCGTATCTGCTTTAAATTTTTCAACATCAAGTCGCAGTTTTTGTGCGTACGCTACAAACATCAACTTGGCGTTTTGTTTTCCAGCCCATTCACTCTGTTTCCCATATAGCAAATCGGCCATTTCAAAGAATTTGTTTTGTTGTCCTGCAGCTTCGACCGCATAAGCCGAATCAAAAGCATCGGCATGTATTTGATATAAAGGAAAATGTCGAAAAACTAAAGTTATATTCTTAGTTATGTTAAAATTTGCACTTTTGGTTGATTCAAAACTGTTTAATAAGGCATGTATGTTTTGGCAGGCTGGACATTGAAAATCACTATACTCAACTAAAATATTTTTTCCAGATTTTGACCATTTAATATTATCTTCTGGTTTTATAACATTGATTTCTGAGTAAGTTTTTTCCGAGCCAACATTCAACAGTTTATAAACTAGAAAAAGAAAAATAAAGGTCAAGACCACGCCTCCAATAATTTTTAAAATAGATGGTTTTTCTTCCATATTTCTTTACCCAATTAATAAAAGTAAAAGCATTATACCTATCCCCAAGAGAAAAGCCAAAATTTGCAGGAAACCCTCTTTGATTCTTACTTCCTTGTGAAGTTCTGGTATCAAATCAGAGCCGGCAATGTAAATAAAACTACCGGCGGCAAAAGGAATGAGAAAATTATTAGCGCCTTTGATGTAAATACTTAAAATTAAAGAAAAAATAGTTCCCAAAATAGCAGTTAAGGCAGTGGCGAAATTGAAAAAAATTGCTTTTCCTCGGGAAAAGCCTCCGTGAAGCAAAACACCAAAGTCTCCGATTTCCTGAGGTATTTCATGAAGAATAATGGCAATGGTAGTAGCTATACCAACTGAAATACTGACTAAAAAACTTCCGCCCAGTATCATGCCATCAATGAAATTGTGGACAGAGTCTCCAAACAAATTCATATAAGCAAAACGATGAATATGATGCTTGGTAATTGGTAAATGGCAATGTCTCCAACAGATAAATTTTTCAATAGCAAAAGAAGTAATTATCCCGCAAAGAATAAAAATCGCAGTTTCTGTTTTAAACCCTGTTTCCCGAACAGCTTCAGGCAGTAAATGAATAAAAGTATCACCAAATAAAGCGCCGGCGGAAAAACTGATGAAATAAATTAAAATAGTTTTTAATTTTTCTTCTTTAAAAGATAAGGAGAAAACGCCAATTAAAGAAATAGAGCTGACAATTAAAACGCTAATTAAAGAATAAAGCCAAACTAATGACATATTTGTTGTAATTTTAACATAGGAAAAGTGATAAAGGTTATTTATTTAAAATCACAATAGCAAGATTTAAAACAGAAGCAAAACTCACCCATAAAAGATAAGGAATTAAAAGATAGCCGGCTGTTTTTGAAATTTTATTGAATCTAAGTATCGTTACAAGAATTGCTAGCCAAAGAGTAATAATGTTTATAAAAGCAGAAAATGGTAACTGTAATCCGAAAAAGATTAACGACCAAGAAAAATTAAGTATCAATTGAACTGCAAAAAATAACAAAGCTTCTTTTACCTTTTTATTTTTTAAACCCTTTTCCCAAATTAAGTAGGCGGAAATCCCCATCATTAAATATAAAATTGTCCATACTGGTCCGAATAGCCAATTGGGTGGCGAGAAAAATGGCTTATTCAGTGTTTTATACCAAGTAGGAATAGAAGGCATTGTAAAAAAAGCCCCGCTTATTCCAATCAATTCACAAATAAGGACAGAAATAACAATTCCCCAACTTTTCTTCATATAAAATCAGTTTAAAAACATATTTAATAAATGTCAAACATGACGTTAGTGTTGTGACGTGTAGTAAAGTGATATTATATTTCTTCTTTAACGAACATTTTTATACATATAAACTTCATCAACATATTCATCTTTATATTTTATTCCTTTTGGGAGTCTACCATACTCGATAAATCCGACTGATTCATAAAGATGTTTGGCTCTTTTGTTAATGGCAAAAACAGTCAGGTCAATTATTTTGAGTCCGGGTATATTTTTAACCGCTTCATCAATCAAGGCGTTTAATAATATTTTTCCAAGTCCTTGATCTCGATAGTTTTTAAGTATTGTAATTCCCATATGTCCGACATGGGAGTTAACAAATCTTTTTAAATTTAGTTGAGATCCGGCGATAATTTTATTATTTATTTCAATAACTAAGTGAACTGCGGTTTTATCATTAATTGCTTTTAATTGTTTATTGACAAATTCTTGTTCTTCTTCAAGAGTTAATTGTTCACCTTGTCGTAATATAAAAGTTTGTTCTTTCGAAATTTCATTAATGAAGTTTAATAATCCATTAACGTCATTCTCATTTATATATCTAATGATGTAAATCTCCCCTATTTTAGTTGTTCCGGTTTTTATTATTTTCATGGCGGAAGAGGCGGGATTCGAACCCGCGGTGACCTTGCGGCCACACACGCTTTCCAGGCGTGCCGATTAAACCACTCTCGCACCCTTCCAATTTTTCAAAATGTGCCGGGGAAAGGAATTGAACCTTCACTCCTGATTTTACAGGAACAGGGTTCTAAGCCCTGCGCGTCTGCCAGTTTCGCCACCCCGGCGATATGATCATTATATCAAACCTACCTATTGATTTTCTATGGGATGTCGTTTAATATATTAGTGAAATATGGGAATTAAAGAGGCAATTTTAAGATTTTTGGAGTATTGTGAGCTTGATAGAAATCTATCGCTAAAAACAGTTAAGATGTACGGTTATTATATGTATTTTTTTCAAAATTGGTTGTTACAGAGCCAAGTCTACCCTACTCTGGGATCTGTTGACGAAAGGAAGTTGGCTGATTTTCAGGTTGAAAAAATAGATGAAAATATTGTTAGAGGTTTTCGTCTCTACCTATCCCATCAATATAAAAACCCATTTAAAGGAGATCTGAAGCGCCAGACTCAGAATTACTTCCTAGTAGCACTCAGATCCTTCTTCCGCTATCTGATCAGGCAAAACATAAAGACGATTTCACCGGAAATGATCGAGTTGGGTAAGCTTCGAGATAGAAATATCAAGTTTTTGTCTCCTGAAGACCTGCAAAAGTTATTTAATGCGGTTGATACTAAAGAGATTATGGGGCTTAGGGATAGAGCGATTTTGGAAGTTCTCTTCTCTACGGGCTTGAGAGTGTCTGAACTTGCCGGGCTTAGTCGTCAGGACATAAATTTAGAGCGTGGAGAATTCGGGGTTATCGGTAAGGGTGGTAAAGCTAGAGTTGTCTTTGTTTCTAAAAAAGCCAAAGAATGTTTAACAAAATATTTGAATAAAAGAACCGATCCTTATAGGCCACTTTTTATTCGTTATTCCGGACCTAAATCTAAAGAAGGTTTGACTGATAATAAGCTTCGATTAACCGTGAGATCGATTGAAAGAATGGTTGATAAATATAGAAAAAAAGCCGGGCTTTTAATAAGAATTGGTCCACATGTTCTTCGACATTCATATGCAACTGATTTGTTATCTCATGGAGCAGATATTAGATCAGTACAGGAAATGTTGGGACACAAAAATATTTCAACGACGCAGATTTATACTCATGTGACAAATTTTAGATTAAGAGAAGTGCATGAGAAGTACCATTCAGGAAATAAATAAAAATTAATTTTCAATTTTCAATTCAAAATTTTCAATGAAATTTAAATTTTCAAAAAGTTTTTTTATTCTTGGAATATTTATTCTTGCATATACTGTTTATTTTTCTGTTCTTACTGTAATGCGGTATAAAACTCTTTATGCTTCTTATTATGATTTGGGGATTATGCATCAAACCGTCTATAATACTTTTCGCGCACTGCAAATCGGAGACTTCAGTCGTTTTTTGGAAATGACTAATACTATTGGTCCGGAGCAGATTAAAAGAATGGCCATTCATAATGATATCTTGCTGGCATTTTTGGCGCCTTTTTATTTTATTTTTTCCGGACCAGCGACATTATTAGTTATTCAGACGGTTGTTTTAGCTAGCGGTGCACTAGCAATTTTTAAAATCGGCCAAATTGTTTTCTCCAAAATAAAAGAAAAAGAGTTGTTGTCTTTGGTTTTTTCCCTGGCTTACCTTTTTTATCCGCCAATGCAAAAAGCTAATGTTTTTGATTTTCACGCCGTTACTCTTTCAACAGCCTTTTTACTTTGGATGTTTTATTTTTTCTTAAAAAATAAATTTTACTTAAGCTTCCTTTTCTTTTTTCTTTCAATTTTCACAAAAGAACAGCTACCATTGACAACAGGATTTTTTGGAGCATTTATTATTTATAATGGTTGGAAAAATAAAGAGACAAAAAAAATACGATTTGGGATTATTATTGCTGTTTTAAGTTTTATTTGGTTTGTATTGTCAATGTCAGTAATTATTCCTTATTTTAGAGGAAGTCAGCATTTTGCTCTTGATTATTATACTGATTTAAAAAATCCTTTTAATGTTTTTAAATACGTTTTTCGTATCCGCACTTGGCAATATTTTTTTCTTCTTTTAGGCCCAATTTCTTTTTTATCACTTCTCTCCCCCATTTATTTATTTATCGCTTTACCCGAATTTGGAATAAATATTTTATCAAGAAGTGTGAACATGACAAATATTTATTATCACTATACATCAGTAATTACACCTTTTATTTTTATTTCGGCCATTTACGGCACCAGATTTTTTTGCGAAAAAACAAAGAGAGTCAGACTAATTATTTTTCTGATCGTAGTTTTTACAACTATATTTGCTTATATTAAAGGTCCTCTTTTCTTTTCAAATGAAAAAGAAATCCACCCTTTTTTATATCCACAAAAAGAAATAGCGGATGTTGAATTTTGGGCAAAAACGTTGAAAAACGAAAATCTGAAAATTTCCTCGACGGGACAACTTTCTCCATTTTTTACTTCAAGACGCTACTTTTATACATTTTCCAAATATTATGATTTGTCGGACTATATTATTGTTAGAATCAATGAAATATATGACTATCCCGAAAGAAACGAATTGATTCCCGTTTATGAGAAATTAGTGGGTGATAAAAGATATGAATTAATTTACAATAAAGATAATTTCAAAGTTTTTAAAAAAATATGATAAGCATAATAATTCCTTTTTTTAATGAAAAAGAGAATTTAGAGAAGTTATATTGGGAATTAACAGAACAACTTAGTAAATTAAAACAAGAACACGAAATAGTTTTTATTAACGATGGTTCAACTGATAAGTCACTGTCAATAGTCGAGGGACTAAGCAAAAATAACAATAACTTAAAAATAATTAGTTTTAAAAAAAGACAAGGTAAGGGTAAGGCTTTAAACACAGGACTAGAAATGGCTTCTGGTGATCTTATCTGTTTTATGGATGCTGATTTACAAGATGATCCAAAGGATTTGGAAAAATTTATTAAAAAAATAAATGAAGGTTATGATTTCGTTAACGGAAAACGTTCTTCAAGAAAAGAAAATTTTCTGGTTAAATTTTATTCAAAATTAGTGAATTCATTCTTAAGACTTGTTTTAAAATCGCCTCTTTCGGATATTAACTGTGGTTTTAAACTCTTCAAAAAAAGTGTTGCAATCGATATAGATTTGTATAGTAATAATTTTCGTTTTTTACCGTTAGCTGCTTATTTTAAAGGCTTTAACGTTACTGAAGTTGAAGTTAATAATAGACCGAGGATCTATGGTAAATCTAAGTTCGGTCCGGGAAAATTATTTATCGGTATGATTGATACTCTGACGGCCACTTTCATATATAAATTTGCCGAAAATCCTCTTCATTTTTTCGGCATAATCGGCGGTTTTCTTTCGATGTTGGGTTTTGTAATTCTCTTTGTACTGGGAATTGAAAGAATTTTTTTCCAACAATTATTATATAGAAGACCAATGCTTTTTTTAGGAATTGTTTTGCTGATTGTTGGAGTGCAAATCGTGATGACGGGAATCTTAGGTGAGCTTATTGTATACCTTAATAAAAAACAAAAAAAATGAACCCAATCGTTTGCTTAATTATTGCCAATATCATTTGGGGAGCAGCTGCTCCTGTTTTCAAATTTTCCCTCTCTAATATCCCGCCTTTTACTCTAGCTTTTATTCGTTTCTTCTTTGCCAGTTTTCTTTTTCTTCCATTTCTAAGAAAAGAACATTTTTTATCACTTAACTGGAATTATTTTTGGAAAATAATATTGGGGTTATCTGTCTTTGGTGTTTTTATAAACATTACTTTTTTCTTTTTGGGTTTGCAGAGGACAGAAAGCATAAATGCGCCGGTAATCGCCTCTTCCGGTCCGGTGTTTCTTTTTATCTTTTCCATCTTATTTTTAAGAGAAAAACCTAAGTGGAAAGTATTGCTGGGAATGATGGTCGCTTTAGTAGGCGCCATGGTTATAATTTTTGAACCATTTTTTTTAGGGCAGGAAACTAAAATAGAATTAAATCAACTGGAAGGAAATTTTTTTCTACTTTTAGCGACTTTAGGCGCAGTATTCTATCCGCTTATCATAAAGAGTGTTTTAGAAAAAGTTAATTCATATTTAGTAACTTTTATTGGTTTCTTTTTCGGTTCCCTGCTTTTTCTGCCGTTTGTTTTTCTCGAATTTAAGACTTGGAATTTAAACCAATTAAATTCAGCTGGTTGGATTGGAATTATTTTTGGTGTTTTTCTCTCTTCGGCTTTGGCTTATTTTCTTTACAGTTATGGATTGTCAAAAATAAAAACACAAGAAGTTGGTCTTTTTACCTATATTGATCCAGTAGTCGCAGTAATTATTGCCATTCCCCTACTCTCCGAGTATCCTAGTATTTTATTTTTAATTGGGGCAGGGTTTGTTTTATTAGGAATATTTATAGCTGAAAAGCGAATTCATTATCATCCGTTTCTAAAAATAAAGAAAGCATTAGGGAGTTTGTAAAAACGATTTTTTGTTTCAGCTTCACCCTAAAGGGACCCAAGCTATTCACAAAAAATGTTTTTTACAAACTCAAAAATAACAACGATTATAAGTTTTTGATAAAATACATAAATGAGTAAAAAGATCTTAATTACAGGCGGTGGAGGCTATATTGGTTCGGTTGCCGTCAACTTGTTTCTAGATAAAGGTTTTGAAGTTGTCGTTATTGACAACTTTTCCCGTGGTTTTCAAGAGCCGCTTGATTTACTGCAGAAAAAATTTTCTTCGGAAAAACTAAGATACTACAAAGCAGATTTAGGAGAAAATTTGGATTCTATTTTTGAAAAAGAAACTAATATCGAAGCTGTTGTTCATTATGGTGCTTTTTGTTCTGTCAACGAATCAATGGAAAAACCGGAAATGTATTTTTCTAATAATACTGCCGGTTCTTTGAATCTTCTTAAAACAATGCTTAAATTTGACATTAACAAAATTATTTTTTCGTCAACCTGTGCTGTCTACGGCGAAGCCAATTATATGCCGATTGATGAAAAACATCCCACTTTACCTACCAATCCTTATGGTGAATCGAAGCGGATGGTGGAAAAAATGATGGAATGGATAAGTTTGCGTAATAAAATGAATTATGTAACTTTCAGATATTTTAATGTTTGTGGTGCTACTGAAGACGGACTGATTGGTGATTCAAAAAAACCATCAGTTCATTTAGTACAAAATGCAGTTAGGGGTGCTTTGGGAATAGAACCTTTTTATCTTACGTGCCCCGAGGTTGCCACACCCGATAAAACTCCTATCCGCGATTATGTCAATGTTATTGATTTAAATGAAGCCCATATTCAAGGCGTTGATCATTTGCTTAACGGAGGTAAAAGTGAAGTAATTAATATTGGAACTGGTACCGGGAATTCGGTTTTGGAAATAATTAAGAAAATTGAAGAGATTATTGGTAAAAAAATAAATTTCCAAAAAAATAATTTAAGAGCCGGTGAATACGCAAAGGCGGTTGCTTCAATCGAAAAAGCAAAGCAAATTTTAAAATGGGAGCCAAAACGATCAATCGCAGACAGCATAAATTCATTAGTTAAATGGTATAAATTACGACCTCACGGCTGGAATAAATGATTATGGATAAAAAAGGAATCGCTGCTATTGTACTGGCTGCTGGCAAAGGAACACGAATGAATTCTCATGTAGTCAATAAAGTAACCATCCCTTTTTTAGGAAAATCTTTAATTGTTTACAGTCTTGAACTTTTACAACCAATTGCTCAACATTTGGTAGTTGTTGTTGGGGCATATGACGAGAGTGTTAGAAATTGCCTTAAGAATTATCAAGTTTTATTCGCTCATCAAAAAGACCAACTGGGGACGGGTCATGCAGTCAAAGCCGGTCTTGAATCTTTGGAAAATTCTAATCCTTCATTAATTCTTGTTGGTTATGGAGACCACATGATGTTTTATAAGCAAGAATCAATTATTAAGTTTGTTGAATTTCATAAAAGTCAAAATGCGGTCATTTCTTTGTTGACTGCCGATCATCCGAATGTTGACAAGTTTCGTTGGGGTAGAATTTTAAGAGATAAAAATCATTTGGTCAAAGCGATTGTTGAACAAAAAGACGCAACTGTTGAGGAGCGGAAGATAAAAGAATTCAATCCTGGTTTTTATTGTTTTGACCCGAATTTTCTGAGAGAAAATATCGACAAGATAGAAAAATCACCCGTTTCCGGAGAATATTATATCACTGATCTGATAAAAATGGCTGTTGATCAAGGGAAAAAAGCAGTGGCTTTTAAAATTCCGTTTAAGGAAGTGGGGATTGGGATAAATGCCAGCCAGGAACTTGAGCAGTCGCAAGAAATTTATAAATTTTTTAAACACTAAATTGAATAAATTACTTTCTATAATTATTCCCGTCTATAACGAAGAAAAATATATCTCTCAAACTATTGAAAAAGTTAATGGGGCTGATTCTTGTGGGTTAGAAAAAGAAATAATTATCGTTGATGATGGGTCAAGCGACGCTAGCGTCGCAAATATTAAAAATATAAAGCAAAATGTAAAAATAAATTTAATAGAAAAGAAAAAGAATGAGGGAAAGGGGGCGGCGATAAAAACAGGAATATTAAAGTCAAAAGGTGATATTGTTTTAATACAAGATGCGGATTTGGAATACAATCCGGAAGATTATCCGTCATTGCTTGAGCCGTTTCTAAAACATGACGCTTATGTGGTTTACGGGTCTCGTTTTATAAGTGATCGGCCGCACCGAGTTTTATATTATTGGCACTCATTGGGTAATAAGTTTCTTACCTGGTTATCCAATATTTGTACCAATCTTAATTTAACTGATATGGAAACTGGTTATAAAGTCTTTAATGGTAATATAATCAGAAAAATTGCAGCTAAATTGGAAAGCAAACGATTTGGTTTTGAGCCGGAAGTGACAGCCCGAATTGCTAAGATTAAAAGCTTGAAAATCTATGAAGTCGGTATTTCTTATTGGGGTAGAACTTATGATGAAGGAAAAAAAATTGGCTGGGTTGATGGATTAAGAGCATTATTTGAAATCTTTAAATATAATTTATTTTCCTAAGTGAAAAAAATCATACTTCGACAATGGCCCTTATTAATTTTTCTTCTGTTTTATTTTTTAATTGCCTTTTTTACTTATAAAAGTTATGGCATTTCGATTGACGAGCCAGATGAATATTTAAGAGGAAAACTACTCTATAACAAAGCTAGGGGTAATGACAAGGTGCTTCAGGAGGATTTCGTAATTAAAAAGCAGGACAATCAGGATTTATTAGATCATAATCATCTTCATCATGCTTTGCTTTATGTATTTAACGGTAAAGAATCATTTGAAGAGTATCATCTTTTAAATCTGATATTTGCTTCTCTGATTTTTATTGCCATCTATGAAATTCTTCTTATAAATTTAAGGCGCCAAAGCATAGCTATTTTAGGTACGATTTTTCTTTTTTTTACACCACGTTTTACCGGTGATATTCCTTCAAATCCCAAAGACACTATTTTTGGAGTTTACTATTTTTTGTCATTAAGTCTGATTTATATTTCTGCAAGTTTGAAGTGGGATGAAAAAGTAAAGATTATTGTTTTGGGAGTAATTTTTGGTTTGACTCAGGCACTGCGAGTCCTTGGTTACGCGCTGTATCCAATATATTTCATTTACGCGATTTTGACATTAAAAATGGAAAAGAAAAATATTATTAAATCATTATTAAATTTATTGTTGGAAATGGTCCTGATTTTTTTCGTTTCGTACTTGGTCCACATAATTTCTCTTCCCTATTTGGGCGCTGACCCTTTTTGGCATTTTTGGGAATTGATAAAAGTATCGGCCAGATATGGTTGGCCGGGAAAGGTTTTGTTTTTTGGAAATTTTGTTTTGGCATCAAAACTGCCTTGGACTTATTTGCCAGTTTGGATTTTAATTACGACACCGATTTTTATTATTATTCTTTTTACTGTTAGCTTATTGAATTTTAACGTAAAAAATAAACTGTTTATTCTTTTTGCTCTTTCTTTAGTTATTAATTTTTTTGTTTTTTTTGTTACCCGCCCTACGATTTACGATGGATTACGCCATATGATTTATCTTGTTCCTCAAATTGTTTTAATGAGTATTTTTGGTTTAACTTATCTTTTAAGCAAAAAGGGATTTAGAATCGCAGTTATGATTTTATTGTTGATAAGTTTATTAATGGTGGCCAAAGATTATATAGAGCTTCATCCATATCAGTATATTTATTTTAATAAGCTTGCCGGTGGCTTAAAAAATGCTAGAGGTAAGTTTGAGACTGATTATTGGGGTGAGTCAAATATAGAAGCGGCTAAATGGATAAGAGGAAACGTCATCAAAAGCAATTTAAAAATATATACTTGCGGAAATGAAGCGGCAATAATCTATTATCTGCCTGAAGCAAAAGCCGTTAAAAATGCAGCTGAGGCGGATTATGCCGTGTGTTGGGAGAGAATGGATGACTATAAAAATATTAAAGGCAGAATTGTTCATACGATAAGTAGGCAGGCGACGCCGTTAACCTACATTTTTAAAATCAAGGAATGATAAAGAGATTTATATTAATTGCATTTTCTCTTTTTGTTTTTTATCTTTTTTTTATTAATCTCTCAACCGATACTATTACCATTTTTTTGGCTCCCAAGATTTTTTTAGGCCACTGGCTATCAAAAGGAATTTTTCCATTTTTTAATCCTCATTTTTTTGCCGGTATACCTTTCGCATTTGATTTGGGGCTTGGTAATTTTCATCCTTTTAATCTGTTTTTTTTGACGTCCTATCCCCTATCGTTTGCTCTTTGGGTTGGGTTTTCTAGCGCCCTTTTTCTTATCGGGTTTTATTTGATGTTTGAAAATATTTCTAAAAATAGAAATTTATCTTTTATTTTGACTCTAATTTTATTTTTTTCAGGCAGTGGTTTTTGGAGATTAAATAATCCAACCATATTTTTAGTAATTGCTCATTATGGATTATTCATTTTTTCTTTAATCAGATTAAGGTTTAAAGGTTGGAAAAATTACCTTTTTCCACTAGTAGGTGGAATCTTAATGACCTTGTCCGGCCATATTCAATTTGTGATTTATGGATATATCTTAGGATTAATTTATTTAATTTTTATTGATAAATTAGCAATAAAAAAGATAATTACTTATTATTCATTACTGATTGTTTGTACTTCTTGGTATTTTTTGTTTTCTTTGCCGATTATTTTATCTTCCACAAGAATTACTAGTAGTTCTGGTTACAGTGGTCTTGATGTGCTTAAACCATTCCAATTATTTCAACTAGTCTTACCGTTTGTGTTTGGAGAAATGAGATCTGGAGCAGCCTGGAATATAGGGTCATGGCCGGGAATAGGTATTTCAATTATCTCTTTATTGACAGTGGGTTATTTACTTTTTAGAAAAAACCATAAATTGTTGTTTCTTACCCTGCTGTTTTTTTTAATAATGTCTTTTGGATTTATAAATGTTCCATTTTTACGGGCTGCCCGGCAAGTATTTATCCTAATTCACATTTTAATTCTAGTAATAATTGCTTTAAATGGGCAGGTCGTCAATCGATTAAACGATTGTACACAAAAAAACAAAGGGAAAATATTAACTCTATTAATTTTGATTTTGTTTGCGATCGTCTTTTTTTACTCCGGATACTTTTCAAAATTGTTTTTAATTACTTATAGATTGATTAAGCATAGATCTCCAGGAATATTTTTTGACAGCTTAACGATTTCGGCCATCAGTAATCTGCTCGGAAAAAGCCTTTTGATTTGGCTGTTATTACTAATAACATTACTGATAATTAACAAAAAAAATGCAGTATTGGTTTTAACTACTTTTATTATTTTTGAAGGAATATTTGTCAATTTTTCAACTAATTATTTTGTTCCGGCAAAAATCTTGACGACCCAAAACCCACTTTCTAAAATTATCAATACAAAAGATTATCGAGTGCAATCTGTTTCCGAAGTTATTCCCTTTTTTGGATTTTATAATTACGTTACTGATTTTTATCTGCGTCCCCCGTTTTCAAAAGAAAAACCAATTTTCGATAATCAAGAAAGTAAATCGTTGACAAAACTCAAAGAAATTTTTTCTTTTGTTCCATCATCTTGGTCAATGGTAGTTAATGTTCAAAGTGTCCAAGGTCATAATACTTTTGTTCCAAAAAAGATCTCTAGTTTCTTTAAAAAACCATCTGGTGATTTTGAAAAAGAATATGAGGAAATAATTAGAAGAAATCCTTATTTTAAATCTGACGCTGAAGGTAGTTTAAACATTAATGCGCTGGAGATGAGAAATATTACTTTATATGATCCTCGCTGGCAGGAATTGGCAGTAAGGTATTTTATCTCAAACCAAAAACTTAAAAATTACAGTTTAATCTCGGAAGAAAATGGAAAATATATTTATGAAAACAAAAAATCCCCGCCAATATATTCTTTAGAACCAATTTACCAAGATCCAAATGGTTACATATTTGAAATTAATAAGGAAGATATCGGTAAAAAATTAGAATTAATTATCAATCCAGATGGGTTCGTGGTCGAATATAATGGAAAAAAAATTGAACCTAAAATAGAACTTTTTAAAATTATTGTTGACTTAAAAGAAGCCGGTACCTTAAAAATCTTCTACTCTCCTTTATTTCATTTGAAACAAATTTTAAGCCTCTTTTAAAAAGTTCGATATATCGATATATCGAACAAACTAAATTTAAGCTATGTTGGTGATTGAATTTGTTATAATTTTGTTACTTGCGGTGGTAGTTCAACGGTAGAATGTCTCCCTTCCAAGGAGAAGGTTGAGGGTTCGAATCCCTTCCACCGCTCTTCTTTAAGTTTTATCTTTTTGAAAGCAGGGATTTTGATTCAACGATAGATAACTTCAAGTTTTCTTTGTCGTAATTAAAGACAAACTTGATGGCGCTTGATCTGTTGTTTTTGATATATAAATTTTGCAAAGCGTTAGCAGATTCCTGACCAACTGTATTATAAATTGACGTACCGTATTTTTTTGGAACTTCTGGAATTACAGCAAAATCATGGTTTGTTGGAGAAACGACTTCAAGCTTTGCTTCTTGAGCTACCCAGTTTATTAAAGATGCCAAATGGCATACGCCATCTCCTACTAAGTAGCCATCAGATTTAAATCCTTCCATAGAATTAAAATGAGCATTAGTCGTATATTTAACCTGACCTTTATATTGGGGCAAAACATCATTATGAAAGGCAAAAACCTGACCTGGATTTAAAGTCAATTCCAAAGTAAAAGGTTTATTTATTTCAGTCCAGTTGATTTTTTGACTAGGCAAAATTTTTCCGGATAAATAAGCCATGGTAAGTAAGATATTATCTTTAAAAACACCATTAACGAAACTATCGTTATAGCGTTTTTCAAGTGACATTTGACGAGAGGCAATAGGTTTGATCTCTGCCTTTTTAGCAGTTATTTTCATTGGCCATAAATAGATGGCAAAAGATAAGACTAGAGCCAAAATAATCTGGTTTTTTAGATACTTAGTAGAGTTTCTTTTCATAGCTATATTATATCATACTATAGGTTATATAACAAGCCATGAAATGAGGCTAAATTCAGCCATTTTTTAGCAGAAAAATCTATATTATAGGATTAGGTAAATTTACTATTTACGATAAGCTTCTAACCAAGTAGAATTAAGCTATGAAAAAAGGGGGAAAATCGTATTTTCTACTCGCTGTTATTTTATTCTTAGGTTTTCTAATCAGGTTGATTGCTCTTAATCAATCACTTTGGCTGGATGAGGCAACGACGGCAAAAGTAGTGCAAAATTATTCCCTTATTTCGATTATTACAAAATTTTCTCCAACTGATTTTCATCCTCCTCTTTATTATTTGTTTATGAAACTGTGGACTAATGTTTTTGGGGTTTCGGAGATCGCACTACGCATGCCATCGGTTTTGTTTTCCGTGCTAACAGGATGGGTAATCTTTTTGATTGGAAGAAAATTAAAGGACGACAGAATGGGACTTTTTGCAGCTACATTTTTTATTTTTAATCCGCTTATAGTTTATTATTCACAGGAAGCCCGTATGTATTCATTAGTCGTATTGTTTTTAACAATAGCTCTATATTTTTATTTTGAATTTTTAGCAGATTCTGTCAGAGATTTCCTTCCCGCCAATGCTCCTCCTATAAAAACCGGAGATGCGCGTTGTCGGGAACCCTTCCTTCTCTGCCACCTGCTAAAAATAAATTTTTTTCTTATTTTATCTTTTTATACATTTTACGGTTCGATATTTTTGATTGCGGCGTTTTTTTTATATTTTTTAATCAAAAAACAATATAAATTCTTTTTAATTTCCTGTTTAATATTTCTTATTTCATTATTAGTAATTTTTCCTCTATTGTTGAAGCAGCTTTCAAATTCGCGTCAGGCTTTACAGGCTGTAGCCAATTGGAGACAAGTTTTAGGGCCGGCAAGTATAAAAAATTTAACTCTTATTTTCATAAAGTTTTCTTTTGGCAGGATTAGTTTTTACCCTAAAAAAATTTATTACTTGATTTCCGGGGTATGGACAGCGGTTATTTTCCTTTTTGTCGCCAAAGGAGTCATTAGAAATAGATTTTTGGGCCTTTTATTTATCTTCCCGATCTTTTTAGGGATTATTTTTTCATTTTGGTCTCCCCTACTTCAATATTTCCGTTTTTTGTACCTTATTCCAATCTTGAGTATTTTATTAGTTTTTGGGTTGTCTAATAAGGCCAATTCTAACCTTTTGGGCTCGATTTTGGTATTGGGCGGATTTGTGGCGTTGTCCATGATTTATATAGTAAATCCAAATTTTCATCGGGAAGATTGGAAAAGCTTGGTTGTCAGTTTGAGCATAAACAAAAAGGTTTATATGATTAAATCGTCTTCCGACCCCTTGCTCTATTACAATAAAAATATTGAAATTGCAGACTTGAAAAGCATTGAAAAAATTAATGAGAGTAATATTCTGGTAATTCCATACACAGCTGATATTCATGGAGTTAATTATCAAAAAGAGTTAGCTAATCAAGGTTTTTATCTCCAACAGAAAAAATCCTTCCGCGAGCTTACTTTGGAATATTGGGGAAAATAAGATTACGTTAAATCTTTGGGGAGTTTTTTATAGGTTGCAATAGTTATATAAGCAAGAATTGCTGTTGATAGGAAAAAAGCTAACCCTAAAACATATGACGGTGCAAAAACTCCTTTGATTGGGATCAGGTAATAACAGCCGATGGTAGTAACAGCGAAAAAAACCATATAAGACAACAAAATATAAATTGGCTTTCTTAAAGTATAAAGAATAAATAACAAAGGCAGATTGCCGATGGAATAAAGGATGTAAGGAATACTTAGAGATTTGGTTATGGGTGCGGTTTGGGCAAATTTTTTAGTAAAAAAGAGATAAAAAATCTGATTAGGCAAAATCATCAGTAAGAAAAATAAACCAGCTGGAATGAGAAGATAAAAGAAACCAGTTTTCAGATGATGTTTAGCTTCTTTTTTAGTTTTTATTCTGGAAAAAGAAGGAGATAGTACCTGGGTAATACTGGTAATAGAAGTGAGAATAGTTAGAATAATTTTTTGTGAGACTCCATAGTAACCAACTTCAGGCTTAGATCTGAAATATGAAAGAAGAAAAAGATCCATTCTGGTTCCCAAATTAAAAAATTGATTGGCAATAAAAAAAGTTACGGTATAACCAAAACGAAATTCCTCTTTTTCAATTTTGGCTACTAAAATTTTCTTAAAAATATGCCGCTTGTCAAGAAAAACAAGAAGAAAAAAAATTATTGGACCCAAAATACCGAAAATAAAAATAATATTTCCTATGGTTATTTTGTGAAAGAAAATCAGGATAAATATTAGAACGGTTTTCAAGACATTGGACAAATTCAAATAAAGATTTGCCATAAAAAATTTCTTTGCGGCGAAAAGACAGTTTAAAATAAAGTTCTGCCAAAGAAGAAACAGAACGGAAAAAGTGGTTACATAAAGTTCCCATGGCGGGGCCTTGGTTTTGAAAAAAACTTTGTCCAAATAAGGAAAAAAGACGAAAAGAAGAGTAATAACAATCAAGGAAAAAATCAACTGATAAAGAAAATTGGTTTTTAGAAATTGATAAATATTGGCAGCTTTTTTTTCAATCAATGAAGGTAGATATGAATATAGCGTAGCCGACGTACCAAAGTCTAGAACATTGGCTAGAACATAAGAGATACCCAGCAAAACACTTAAGACTCCATATTCTGAAGGGCTGAGTATTCTAACCAAGAGCAAGGCAAAAAAAGCAGTAAAAAAGACATTTAGATAATTACCAACAGTATTAATGATTATATGACGGCTGGTTGGACGTTTAATAAAATCAGTTATTTTGGTTAGCATTATTTTATTCTAGCAAATTAATGACTTTTAATTATTCTAGCGGGATTACCAGCTACTACACTAAAGGGAGGAACATTGTGTGTGACGACAGAACCTGCTCCAACGACTGCCATTTTTCCAATAGTCACTTTCTTTAAAATAATTACCTTTTCACCTATCCATGCTCCATCTTGAATAATAATGGATAGGTTTTCTTTTTTTATTCTTTCAGTATTTCCATGCTTATTGCGAACATGATCACCGGAAATCAAACTACAATCTTTGGCGACTATAACGTTATTGCCTATTTTTATTCCATTTTCAGCATAGAAGGCACAATCTTTGCCAATCCAGACGTTGTCACCAAAAGATAATTTCCATGGAGAAGAAAAAGAGGTAACAGAGTAAGTTCGAAAATTTTTACCGAATTTAGCACCAAGTATTTTTAAAATAAATCGATTCGTCGAGAAAATGAAGAATCTTGAAATATTTCTTATTAATTTTAAGCCTGAAATTAATTTCCCCATATTCAAAACTAATAGAATAATATAACATAATCTATTATAATTAGTTATTAAATACGTTTAAAAATTAACTTAATTTATGGCAAAAACAGCTTTGGTTACAGGAATATTAGGACAAGATGGTCCTTATTTAGCTAAGTATTTATTAGAAAAAGGATACAAAGTTTATGGAATGATTAGAAGATATTCTAATCCCAATTTTTCCAATCCAGATTATTTGGGAATTACTCATGATATAAATTTTGTTGATGGTGACTTAATTGATGAAGCATCTTTGATTAACATGATTAAAAATATTCGACCCAATGAAGTTTATAATCTAGCCGCTCAATCATTCGTCGGCGATTCTTGGGAGCAAGCTAAGTTAACCACCGAGGTTAATGCACTTGGAGTGCTTCATCTTTTAAATGCCATCAAGTTCTTTAGCCCTACGACAAAATTTTATCAAGCTTCAACCTCGGAAATGTTTGGGCTTGCTCATAAAGAAGGAATCCAAGACCAAGAGACTCCATTTCATCCGCGAAGTCCTTATGGAATCTCAAAGGTTTATGCTTATTGGATGACTATTAATTTCAGAGAATCTTATGGAATGTTTACTTGTAATGGAATTTTATTTAATCACGAGTCCCCCTTGCGTGGAAAGCAATTCGTGACTAGAAAAATTACTGATGGCGTAGCCCAAATTAAATGCGGACTTGCTAAGGAACTGAGACTTGGTAATCTTGATGCCAAACGTGATTGGGGCTTTGCCGGAGATTATGTTGAGGCCATGTATTTAATGCTGCAAAAAGAAAAACCAGATGATTATATTATTGGCACAGGCGAAAATCACAGCGTAAAGGAATTTGTGGAATTAGCTTTTAAATATGCTGGAATTTCTAATTGGGAAAAATATATAGTGGTTGACCCACGATTTAAAAGACCAGCAGAAGTACATAGTTTAAGAGCCAAATCTGATAAGGCTGAAAAAGTCTTGGGTTGGAAGCCAAAAACTTCGTTTAGAGATTTAGTCAAAATGATGGTTGAGGCAGACATAAAAAGATATCAAGACAAACATTAAATCAGATTTTATGATAGTTTTTGTTCCGGAAAAAAACGAGATTCACACTAAAGCTATTGAAGAGCTAAAAAAAGCCGGCCATGAAATTATCTTCGGCCACGAATTGAATCACGACGACGAGAATAAAATTCAAATACTCTTCATCAGAACATATATTACTGCTAATAAAGAATATTTTAACCAATTTCCTAATTTAAGATATATTTTAAAAGTTGGAGTTGGTTTGGATAATATAGACCTAGGCGAGTGTAAAAAAAGAAATATTCAAGTAATTAATGCTCCCCAATCAAACTCCAATTCAGTAGCAGAATTAGTTGTCTGCTTAATGCTAATGTTGTTAAGACATGCTCGACAACAAAGTCACAGATTAAGACATGGGGATCGGAGAGCTAAAGAGCTAATGGGTGAAGAATTAAAAGGAAAGACAATTGGATTTGTCGGCTGTGGTGCCATAGCCAGATCAATAACGGAAAAAATTCTTGCATTTCAAGTAAAGGAAATTTTAGGTTATGATCCTTACCTTGATGAAAAAACTTTGGCTGGCTTTAAAATCAAAAAAGTAGATCTTAATTTTTTAATAAAAAATTCCAATATTATTTCTCTACATTTACCATTAACCGCGGAAACAAAAGATTTAATTACTTTAACTGAATTTAGAAAAATGAAGAAAAACTGTTACTTGATAAATACTTCAAGAGGTGGAATAGTTAACGAAAACGATTTAATAACCGCTTTAAAACAAAAAATAATTAAAGGCGCAGCTTTAGACGTGTTTGAAAACGAGCCGGAAATAAAAAAAGAATTTTTATCTTTAGAAAATATAATTCTTACTCCTCATATTGGAGCTTATACGCATGAAGCAGATTATGAGATGTCAATGATACCGGTAAGAAAATTTTTAGTTCAAGATATCTCCAATATTTAGTTTTTGCTTTGTTTTAAGTAAAATCAATCCGTCAGTCGTAGTAATCAAGTAAAAACCCTTGACTTTTGCGATGACTTCACCTGCTCTATTAGAAATAAAATTATCAAAAAACTCAATTCTTACGTTATTTTTATAAGAAAAGGCATTAGGAAGTGGAGTCTTTAAAGCTCTTACTAAATTGAAAATCTCCTTGGATCTTTTTTTCCAATCAATCCTCCCCTGTTCTGGAGTTCTTTTTGGAGCCAGAGTTACTAATCTCGAATCTTGTTTTGTACTGGGTAATTTGCCTTTTGTTTTTTTTATTTTTTTTATGACTTTTACAAGTAATTGACCGCCCAATTTAGCTAATTTATTTTTTAAAGTATTAATATCGTCATTGTCACTAATTAATAGACTTTTTTGAGTTATGATTTCACCATCATCTGCTTTTTCATTTACATAATGAATAGTCACTCCGGTTTTTTTTTCACCATTAATAAGTGCCCAATTAATAGGATGTGCTCCCCGATATTTTGGAAGTAAACTGGGATGAATATTGATTGAACCAAGCTTTGGAAAATAGATAATGTCAGAAGGTAATATTTTATTAAAGGAGGAAATAATTATTAAAGCAGGTTTAATTTTAAAAATTTCTTTTTTTAAATCCTCTAAATTATTATTGAATAAGAATAATTTAATTCTGTTTTGTTTAACAAGCCTAATAAGATTTTTGTTTTTATTATTGATTGGAATTACAGCCATACCAATAATAAACTTATTTTCTATCAGCTTTTTTAAACTCTCAAACCCGAATTCATTTAAACCAAAAAAAACTATTTTCATTTATTTAAATCTAAACAATAAGTATTCCTTAAAAAAGTTCTTCCTCCTGTCCCTTCCTTAAAGGAGATAAGGCTACGGCTTGGTTCCATGGGGTTTTGGGAAAAAGTATCAGGAGAAATTCCAAAATCAAGATAACGATACCCTTTCTTTTTTGCCCAGACAATGCTTTCATAGAGAAGTTTATTTACTACCCGTGTTTGTTGATATTCATAATCGGAACAAATATAAAAGATCATTAAACAACTTAAATTACACGAAAAAAGAAGTAAACCACCAATAGCTTTTGATTTGTAAAAAGCCATAAGCAGTTTTATATCATTTGGAAATAAACTGTTTAGTTTAATTATTTCATCAAGAGTATGTGTGGGTTGGGCGTTAAATTTCTTTTTGTTTTTTAATAATATTTTATAAAAGGCTTTAAAATCGGTTGAAAAATTAACTTTTAAATTAAATTTATAAGATTGTTTAACTGCTTTTTTAAAACTTGGCGAAATAAATGCAAGCAAACTATTATTGTTAGGTTGATTTAATTCAAGTACGGTAGTGACGACAGATTTCTCTAATTTAAATCCTTTATAAAGAAGCATATAATCTTCAATTTGTGAAGGATTATTAAGGTAACAAATAGGGGGTGGTGTTAAAATTATTTTTTTGATTTTTTGATATTTACAATAATCAATAAAAGAATCCACGATTTCCTCATATTCTTTAAAACTATTTTTTTTAACTACAAATGAACCAAAACTTGCACCTGCTGGTGATTTAAATACTCCTTTTTCTAAAGAACCAGGGAGAACAGCGATGATATCTCTTCCAATCTTAAATGCTAAATGATTAAAGTGAAAAAGGTTTTTATTATGGTAGCTTAAAAATTTAAGTTTGTGAAAAATTGTCCCGCTATTTGAACTCTCTACAAAAAAATCCCAATCCTTAAATTCTAATAATTTATCTATTTTGATTTTCACCTCTTTAAATAATTTTATAATCAAAAGTGTCAGGTTTTGAATGATCGAAAGGTTTATTAACTATAGCCAATATAATTAAATCTACTTTCCCAATATTTTTGAATGCATGAGCTTTGTTTGGTTCAATCATTATCATTTTTTGATTTTCCTGACAAAGTGTTAAAACTTCCTTTATGTTAGTGTCGATGTCTTCAATATGTATTTCACATATTCCTTGAATTATTAAAAACCACTCAATTTTTTTAAGATGATAATGATTTCCTCTAATGACATTTTGTTTTGATAAAGAAATAAAAAAATGTGAAAAGTCTCTCATAATTTCGGAATTTACATTTTCTAGTAACCAGCCACGTTTATCAATATATTTTTTTAATTTTCTGCTAATCATATAAATTGTGTTATAGATTTAATTTCCTTCACAAAATTGTTTATCAACGTCACCAACTCTTTCTCGGCAAAAAAATTTTTTTTATTTGCGGAAGAGAAAAAATCAAATCTTAGGGGAGTCTTAGTATTCTTCTGAATAATGTTTTTTTCGATTTCCTTTTCACTATAAGAATTAATAATATAATATGTTCCTTCTTTTTTAACCCTTAAAAATTCGTCTTCACTAATTAATGTCTCGTGCATTTTCTCACCTACTCTAATTCCAACGATTGCAGTTTTATAATTATGCTGTTTATTCATAATTGATAAAAAAACATTAATTAAATCTTCTATCGGATAAGACCTCATTTTTTTAATAACAGTTGTTCCGTTTTCTCCATTTTCTGCCGCCCAAAAGATAAGATCAATTGCTTCGTCTTTGGTCATGAAAAACCTTGTCATAAGAGGATCAGTAATTGTGACGGCCTGATTATTTTTTATTTGATGATATATGATCGGAAAAAGACTCCCGTAGGTTCCAATAACATTACCGAAGCGAACATTTACAAATCTTGTTTTTATATTGTTTTTTTGAAAGTTAGAAGAAGAAAATATTTTTTCTTGGATTGCTTTTGTTAGACCCATAACATTTGTCGGATTTACAGCCTTATCTGTACTTATGGTTATAACTGAGGGAACTTTATTAATAATTGCTGCCTTTTTAACATTAAGACTACCAATAATATTAGTTTTGATAAATTCCTCAGGCATCTCTTCCGATATGGGAACGTGTTTTAAAGCTGCACAATGAAAAATAATGTCGACCTTATTACATGCAGTAGTTATGGATTCAAGATCTCGAATATCTCCCAAAATATATTCGATTGATGAAGAGTGAAAATATTTATATTTTAAGCGATGTTGCTTGTATTCATCCCGACTAAAAATCAATATTTTTTCAGGTTCTGCTTTCATTAGGCTTTCAAGTATTCCTGAACCTATACTGCCAGTACCACCTGTAATGAGAACGGTTTTATTTTTAAAAAAAGAATAATTCATATGTTTTTAATGGTATTAATTATATAACTTATTTCGGGAAGTGTAAGATCTGGGCGTACTGGAATTGACAATACTTGTCTTACAGCTTTTTCAGCTACCGGAAACGAATCCTTATTTGGTAAAGTGTTTAAATGATCGAATAGAGGAAGAAGGAAAGGATAATAAACCCTTGTTTCAATTTCTTTTGATTTTAAATATTCATGCAATTTATCTCGACTCATCTTAAATTGACTACCTATTGTTAAAGTATATTGATGGTAAGCATGAGTAACATTAGAAGAAGTATAAGGAACAATGAGCCCTTTTATTTTTTTTAATGACTTATTATAGTAAGATGCAATTTTTTGTCTTGTAAGGGTAATCTTAGGCAATCTTTTTAATTGTATCAGGGCAATTGCGGCTTGTATTTCATTCATCCGGTAATTGTAACCTAATCCTTTATATAAATATTTTTTCTTATGTATTTGGCCATGATTTCGGAAAAGTTGCGCTTTTTCAGCAACTTGTTTATTATTTGTGGTTATAATTCCTCCTTCTCCAGAAGTAATGTTTTTTGTAGCATAAAGAGAAAAGCATCCTATATCTCCTAAACTGCCACTTGGTTTACCCATGTAGGTTGCACCGATTGATTGAGCTGCATCTTCAATTAAAAAAAGAGAATTTTTTTTAGCCAAAATTCTTAATTCTTTATAATTTGCTGGTTGACCATAGAGATTAACAGCTAATATAGCTTTAGTCCTTTTAGTGATAAATTTCTCAATTTTTTTTGGGTCAATATTGTAAGTTTTTTCTTCAATATCGACAAACACTGGTTTTGCTCCTGCCATCAAGATACTATTTGCTGTTGCAACAAAGGTAAAAGGAGTAGTAATGACTTCATCTCCCTTTTTTAACCCAACACATACTAAAGCAGTGTGGAGAGCGGCTGTGCCACTATTTACAGCAATAGCATATTTTGTATTAGTGATCGAGGTAAATTTTGTTTCGAGCTTTTTAACATATTGACCCTGAGCAATATTACCTGAGTTTAATATACTAATAACCGTTTTCTTTTCTTCATCGCCAAAATATGGTCTTGAGAGGTTAATCATCTTTTTTGGTAATTCAACTTGTAAAAGAAATCCTGAATATTTTTATTCTCCATTGAAATAATTGATAGAAGTAGACCGAAACTTCCGAAAGAATACTGAATAATTTTGTATAGTATGAAAAAGACTAACAAGGGCTTATCCTTAAAAAGAATATCTTTGTGCTTAATAAACTCGTTTCTTATAGGGGTATATTGTTTTTTAGTTTTTTCTGGGTACTTGTCTCTATATTTTTTTAATAACCATCCGTAATATAAACTTTTACTCATTATTGTTTTTAAGGATTTCCATTCGTCTAGGTTATATTCACTGCTATTGATAAAGCATGTTTTAAATCTATATTTATCAAGTCGATTCTGAAATTCAAAATCGCCAGCTATTCCACCGAAAGATTCTTCAAGTCCGCCTATTTTAATAAAGGCTTTTTTCCTCAAAAATCTAGCGACAGATACTCCTGACTCCTTAAAATATAATTTTCTTTCAAGAATTCTTACTTTTTGCCAGATATTAGGGTTCTTAATTTTTGTAATTACATTAATGTATATGGCATCGCAAGGAGTATTTTCACACTTCTCTACTGCCTCCTTTATAAAGTTTTTACTAACAATAAGATCCGGTCCTGTAAAATAAATATATTTTCCGTGGGCTTTCTTTACTCCAAAGTTTATTTGAGCTCCTCTTTCAGGTCCAATATTATAAATGTGATTTGTAGATTTTTTAGCAATTTTTTTGGTTTGGTCAGAAGAATTATTGTCTACAACTATGACTTCAATTTTTTCATATACTTGATTCTCGATAGATTTAAGACACATCTCAATATATTTTTGTGAATTTCTTGTCGGAATAATAACGGTAACTAATGGAAATTTAGACATTGTTTTTGTTAATTATAGTATTCTGTTTTAAAAACTTCGAATATAAAAGTAAATCATAATAACCTCTGAATGCTCCAGCTACAATTCCTCTTATGCCGTCTTTCCAGCCATTATGCCAGATCATCCAGCGAGCAAATATATACGGAGGTAAAAAAATCATTTTTAAAAATGCGCTGATATAAGTTTCCTTAAGATTAGATACTTCTGCAGTGGTATAAATATCAAATTTTTTCAAAAGATCTTTTAAAGTTGGATGAGAATAATGAAGAAGAGAATTTTTCAAATAGCCGATTTTACCATTTACTTTAAATTGTTCGTGAACCGCAACCAAAGGTTCATATCGAGCAAATTTTGGTTTAAACAAACGTACTAATCTGTCATAAGCCCAATCCCCTCCTCTTAAAAAGTCACCCAAGAAAAATTGCTGACGAGGAATTCCGTAGGCTACGGGAGAATTTTCAATTTTCGATTTGCTATTTTCAACAATTAATTTGATTTCTTTTTCTAATTCTGGAGTTACAACCTCATCGGCATCAATGCGTAATATCCAGTCGGTTTTGCAATTATCAATGACCCAATTGATATTTTTTTGGACAGCTATAAAATCATCCTTTTTACCTTTATTCATTTCAATTACCCCGACACCCATTTTTTTGGCGATTTCTCCAGTTTTATCGCTACCCATCCACATGACAATTATTTTATCACACCACTTAACACTTTTAAGACACCGGTCAATATTTTTTTCCTCGTCTTTTGCCGGAATGACAGTAGTAATTAATTGCATAGGTAAATTATAACGAATCGTATGCTAAAATTTATATTAGTGAAGACAATACTAAAGAAGAAAAAAACTTTAATTATAATAGCATTTTATTTAATTATTTTTTTAACGTCTTTAATTTTAAATATTCATAATGCAACTCTTTATAATCCAAAACATGGTTTTGATGGTATTGACCACCTTTCTTATATTCTTTATCTAAACAAAAATTGGCAGTTACCCTCAACGGCACTTCTTAAAGAAACACACCAGTCGCCTTTATATTATTTTATAGGTGCTGTATTAATAAAATTATTTGGAACTTGGAAAGCATCACAATATATAAATGTTTTTGTTTTTTGGTTAATAATTGGAGTAATAAGTCTAACACTTTGGAGAGTATTTAAGAAAATGAAATCTGTCTTAGTAGGTGCTTTTTCATTGATCGCTTTACCAATGCTAAATATATTTCCACCAATGCTTACAAATGAATTGTTAAATACTCTATGGATAATATGTTGTTTTAGTGTCCTAGTTTTTCTTTGCTATGCAGAAAAAAAACAACAAATATCTAAATTACTCGGACTGTTTTTTTTGTTTCTATTAATAGGATACTGGACAAAAGTATCAATTTTATTAGTAGTGCCAATCTTTTTTATTTCGTTCATAATCTTACTTATTAAAAACAAAAAAATATTTTTATTTATAATTTTGTCAACTACTATTTTTTCAATAATATCGGTTATTTTAATGACTCCTATTTATAAAAGAGCACATGAGAGATATAGTGGATCAGATATTACAACTAACTTTATTAAAAGTAAGGTAACAATTAGAAAGGATTATCAGTTTTTTTATCGCTTAGATTGGATTTGGAAAGTTGACATGTATAATACGCAATATTATTCCATGATTGGTGCTGCTTGGAACAGTTTTTGGACAGATGGGCATAATGCCATTACTCCATTTATTAAATTTCATAAAAAATCCTTTGTTCTTTGGAGTCTCGGATTTGTTCTTTTACCAATATGTTTGTATGGACTTATACTATTAAATAGAAAAAATAAAGGTATTTCTTTGGTAGTTAATTTAATGGGTATTTTTATGCTATTGATTTATATTTGTTATAATTTAAATAACCACTATTCAGCCGCTCGATTGACATATGAAACAGGAATAATTGTTCCTTACGCTTTTGGGATGGCTAGCGCATCGGAAAATAAAAAAATTAAACGACTACTTTTATTTCTTCTTTCGATTCAATTTGTTGTTATGGTTTCCTTTTTTTGGATTCAACCTTGGTGGCATGTAACAAAATAAAATACCCACTTCGTCCCGAGTACTCAGGACTTCGTTAGGGGCAAGCAAAATTATTCAGAAACTATTATAAAGTTATTATCTTTTAGAATGATTACCCTGTATTTAGGTTTTGTGTTGGAAATTTCGTCGGGGTAGATCCAGCCGAACATAGAGTCAGCATTGCTTTGAACCGGAGTAAGCCCGAAAGATTGAAAAAGATAGCGCCATCCCCCATTTGATATATAAGCGTTTTTAATTTCTAAAGCAAAAGGGGCTTTTTTAATTATCATACTTGTTTTTTTAATCACTTCCATCTTTGGTTTGTAATTACCATAAACAGGATTTTTGAATATTGACCAAGAGTTTATTAAAACAAATATTATTAATAAAAGATATTTGAATTTTGGCAATAATTCAAGAAAAAGAGCTGATGTTATGACAATAAAAGGCAAAACCAAAACAAAATAATACTCTTGCATTGGGGACGGAAAAAATATAAATCCTACTATAAAAAGAAAAATTACTAATAATAAGATCCTTATCCGTACAGTTTTCTGTTTAAACAGTAAATATAAGCAAAAAATCAAGAAAAGACTAAAAAGAAAATAACTGATTAATGAATTTGAATTTACTACCCATATTTTTGTAATGCTTTGAACAAATGAAAGGATCCTAGATATAGGACTTAAAACATATGTTGTTGATTTATCTCTTGTGACTAGTCTTAATGGCATAGTCAGGTTGTCAAAGTTATGGACTAAATCGAAAACAAAAAGAGGTAAGGTGGAAATAAAAAAAATTAGGGCAGATTGAAAAATGATTACAAAAGAAATTTTCCTTTTTGAAATCAGAAAGACAAAAATAAATAAAATTATCGGCCAAAATAACCATAAACTAATATGAAGATGATAAGATACTCCCATTAATAATGCCGTGAAAAGCAACCACCGCGGATTTTTAAAAGCTTTTACCAGACTAAAAAAAAGCCATAAAGCAATTAGAGGAACCCCAATGGGCCAATATCGACGATCATAATAAAAGGCAAAAGGAGAAAAACCATAAAGAATAAAAGAAATAACAGCGGTTCTTTGATTAAAAAGAGACCTAACTACAAAATAGAGACTTATTGCCGTTAAAACTCCGACAAACGAAGCGAAATAGGCAAAAATTAGAGGGTTACCTTTAGTTAACCAAAGAAGTAATGCCCCAAGATATGTCAGCCCAGGACCTAAATAATATCCTATGTTTGAGGCACTAACTCCAATTAAAATAATATGAAAATCTTTTACGATCGACCAGGATAAAAGAGCCTGGTACTCTTCATCTATGCCAAAATTGAAAAAATCAGGAACTTTTAAAAAACGGGTAAAAGCAAAAGTGATGAATAAGATTAAAATAAAAAGAATTTTCTTATTTTTGTTCAGCATAATTTTTTTTTGTGCACTGCCAAACTATTTCTGCAAGAATAATATTCATAAAAAGTAGAGTTATTAGTCCCCAACTTATAGCTTCGATAGGAGATTGAAATTTATTAATAAAAAATGCAATTAACCACCCAAAAATAAGAGAAATAATATTAATTATTCCTACAGTCCAGGTTTTTTTTAGAGCTAGAAGAGGTTGAAAAAATATATTGGCTATCCCCCACCCTATCCCAGGTAAGATAAAATAAGGAAGTAAATAAATTACTTTTTGACTATCTTGCAGTGTAAATTTTCCACCGACAAAAAGAAACCTAATGATTACTGGTGAAGTTATAATGATGACAGCAACAACAAGCGAAGAAACAACTAGAGATATTATTTTTGCCCGATTAATTTTAGAAACCATTTTTTGATAATTTTTCCGAGCAATTTCTTCAACTAAGTGAGGTAGGAGAACTATTTGAATTCCGATAGTCATAACTCCGGTGGCTAGTGAAAAAATCTTGGAAATTAAATTTAAATAAACAAGATAACCGGGTGTAAGTTGTGATCCGAAAGAACGGATTAATATAGAATCTGATCGTAAGGCAAAGGTTCCGATAACTAAAGGAAGCCAAGCCAGAAATACAGTATTAATTTTGTTAAATGCAGGTAATTTTATCTCTTTGAAAGAAAAAATAGATTTCGGTGGAATAACTAAAAAAATTTGAAAAATTATATTGATTACGAATGCTACGACTAAAGAAAATATTCCGATATAGGACGAGAGGAAAATAATTAAAAGAAGATTAATAACACTGCCCATAGCTTGAGCAAATGGAAAACGAATGAATTTTTTATGACTATAATAATAAGTCCCAAAAATAGTAGCGATGACGGAAAATGGAATACTAAAAAAAAGATATTTCATCTGAAAAGCTACATTTTTTACAAATTCGATACCTCTTACAGAATATAAGAGATGACTTATTGGTTGACTTAAAAAATAAAATGCGCATGTTAGCGGAAGTGATACAAGAGTAAGGAGTAAAAAGTGAGAAAAGAAATATTGATCGGATTTTTCGGGGTTTTTTATTTTACTTTCCGCATATAAAGGTAAAAAAGCATCGTTTAAGGTTCCATAAATTACAGTGACAATGATTGTGGGTAAGGCAACGGCGGCAAGAAAAATATCAAGGTCAATTTTGGCTCCAAAGGTTCGTGTGACGACAATTTGGCTGATTAGCTGTATAAATGTAGAAACAACAAAAATTATAGTAATTTGGGCACTTTTTTTTAGCATAGTATTTTACTAATATCCATTTAGCCCTAATACTTCTTTATCTAGATGTTTTAACTGTTCAAAATATTTATCATCCCAGATATCCCACCCATCAGTAGTTGATATTAGTTTTACCATAAATGGTTTAGTTTCTGTAATAATTCTCTTACCTTTCCATATAATATCTTTCTTAATCCAAAAAGATAAAACGCCTATCGGCCAGTCAAAAGGAATAGAAAAATAAATTTTTTTATCAGACCAATAATTTGGTCTTACTTCACCATATTTAGTCATAAGGTATACTTTTTCCGAATCCTTACTCCCGAAACCATGACCTTTTATTACCACTATATTTCCGTGATAAGTTAACGTAGGTTGGATATTGTTTACAATAGGATTTAAACTCATCCTTTGAAGATTATAATTTAACAAACGCCTTATTTGTAGAAAAGAAAAAAAAGTTAATGCTAAAATAATAAAAATTAGAAAAACATAAAATATCAATATAAAAATATTTCTTCTATTTTTTCTACAGTAAATAATAATTATAATATAGCTATTCTGGAGATAAAGAAGGAGATAAAGAAGAAGCTGTTTAAATTCAATCTTAAAGAATTTAATAAAAAATAAGTTTTTAATGTCTGTTAAAAGAATTTTAGGAAGTTGTTTTAGATTGATAGAATCTTTCTGTCTTGTTTTTAGTTTTATAATAAAAACATGAATAGTTCCAATGATCAAAAACGAAAAGGCCCATACTGCTGTTTTCTCTGCAATTAAAGGTTTATTAATAATTAAAAAAAACGGGCAAAAGATTATAAAGAAAAAAGCAAGAATAAAATTTGTTCTTTCCTCAATTTGATAACTTATAAGGACAAAAATCCACGAAATAATGTTTATATAAATAATTAAATTTAAAGTCTGAACAAGTATAATAAAATCAAAAAAGAACCCAAGAAGCATCAAAAAAAGAAAAAGCAATCTTATTGACATAACCCTTTTTAGTAAAAAGTTATTAAAACGAGATAACGGTATTAGAATTAAATACTTAATTAGTTTATAAGTCCTTGTCATGCGGCTTTTTAGTAGATTATAAAAAAAGGTTTTATTGTTTTTTTTATCTATATTTTTATTATGTGTATATGATAGTTGTATGAAACATAATATTAATAAAACTAAGATGGAGGTAGACAACAAGAGAAATATTTTTTCTGGGAAATATTCAATAGTAAGAGTATAGCCATCGGGTAGTTCTTTTTGTTGCTTCACTTTCCAAAAAAATCTTAAAGAACGAAAAAGTGCATCGTCGTAGTCAAAAGTTGAGTTTACGACAGTAATTGTATATAAATTATTTCTAACCTTTTTTAAATTATAGAAAAATTTTTTTTCAGGAATAAACAACATTTTTTCTAAGGCGATTTCAGGATCGAATACCGGTCGAATTTGTATATGAAAATCATCTAGTTCATTTGTTGAGATTGGTTTTTCTGAAGTTAGAACAAGTTGGTAATATGTGTTTTTGTCTTGATCAAAAGAAACGATTTTGAATAGTTGAGATTTTTTATTTACGAATAAGTCTTTGTTAAAAAACTGTTGGAATTCATTTTTTTCTTTGTTGAAGATTTTTTCTAACTGGATTGAAACAGGGTTTATGAACCGATAATCAACAACGAGAAGTAAATTTTTCTTTTCTATAGTTGGATAAAGCTTCAAAATATATTTATATATAACGCCATCTTTACTTATTTTGAGATCCCATTTTTTTTCTTCCTTAGGAGAACTAATACTTTTTAAAACAAGGCTAAGATATGGATGGCCCTTAGCAATTTTTATATTCTTAAATATCCAAGGGTTATCTTCGCTAATGGTTTTGGTATTATCAGGGTTTACTATTTGTTTATCTATTTTTAAATAATCAATATTCTCTAATATATAGGGTAGATCTTCTCTATTGATAATCGATAAATTATAAATTCCATAATCTTTGTTATTAATAATTTCTTCTAGGGAATAATTAATGGGTGAAAGATTAAATATTGGTTGAACTTCACTGATTTTTTCATTTAGGTGAACAAGAATGTTTTGAGTTAAGGTTGTCAAATATTTTTTATCTTCAGTCGATTTATTAGATCTTGTAATAAGATATTCCAAAAATAGTTGATTATATTTAAGAGAACCTGAAAGTATAATTAAATTATTTGTTTTATTTTTTAGTTGAGAAATCTCTTGAATTTCATCTTCATAATAAGAAACATAAATAGCAAGGATGCTTTCCCAATTTGAAAAAAATCCAGTCTTATTTAGTTTCCAAACCTTTATTTGTTTTTTTTTCCACCAATCAATAAGCTTATTTGTTTCTGACAAATTACCTAACGTATTTAGTTCTTTGCCCCATATTTTTAATTCGGCAATTCTTTTTTGGGCGTACAAAGAAAAAAGGGATTTATTATATTTCAAGTTGATTTTTTCGATAAAATAAGTAATTAAGTAGAAAATACTTTTGGGTGAAAATTTTGTATGAGGAAAAATAGATTCAGATTCAAAAAGGATGAAATGATCTGACTTTATTAAGGGATTTAAAGAATAGATTTTACCAATCGTAGCGTCTTGATCATAAAGAACCTTAGGTGGGTTATGATTCAGCGAAAGAAAATAACTTGTAAAACCAATAATTACAAGAAAAAATAATAGTATAAGACCTTTTTTAGCCTTTTTTGGTAAAATTAACATAACTTTGCAATTTATTATAAAATAATTATCAGGAAAGTGTGGTGAGATTATTTTAATTATATGAAAATTATCATATTGTGTGGTGGAATGGGTACCCGACTTAAGGAAGAAACAGAATTTAAACCAAAACCCATGATTTATATAGGGGCGAAACCAATAATATGGCACATAATGAAAATTTATTCTTATTATGGATTTAATGAATTTATTTTAGCCTTAGGATATAAAGCCGATTATATTAAAGACTTTTTTCTTAATCAAAAAGCTTTTACTTCAGATTTTGTTTTAGATACAAAAAATCATAAAACAAAATTTTATTTGAACAAAAGAGAAAAGATTGATGACTTTAAAATTACTTTTGTTGATACTGGTTTGGAGACTTTGCCTGGTGAAAGAATTCTTCTATGTCAAAAATATATTCCAGAAGAAGATAAATACTTTATGGTGACTTATGGAGACGGTGTTACCAATTTAAATATCAACGATTTATTTTCTTTTCATAATAAGCAAGGGACGATTGGCACAATTACTGGGGTACACCCACGGTCAAAATTTGGCTTAATTAAAGAAGATTCGTCAACAAACTTAATAACTGGATTTGAAGAAAAACCAGTGTTGTCCGACTGGGTTAATGGTGGATATATGATTTTTGATAAAAAAGCATTTAGCTATTTTAAAAACGGCGAAACAGAACACCCGGCTTTGGTAAAATTAGCTGATGAAGAACAACTTTCAATATACAAACATAATGGTTTTTGGTTTTGTATGGATACTTACAAAGAAGTTGAGGATCTAAATAAAATTTGGAATTCTGGTAAAGTACCATGGAAAGTTTGGTCTTGATGAACTATTATGAACAGTTTTGAAAATAGAAATATTTTAGTTACTGGAGGAACAGGTTTTGTTGGATCACATTTAGTAAAAAAATTATTGGAGCGAAAAGCCAACGTGATTACAACTTTCCAAACAATTAATCCCCTATCATATTTTTACACTCTAAAGTTACAAAATAAAGCGACAATGGTTTATGCCGATATTTGCGATTTTGAAAAATTATTTGATATTATTACCAAATTTAATATTGAATATATTTTTCATCTAGCCGCTCAGCCATTGGTTGATGTCGCTTATTATAATCCGAAAAAAACTCTCGAATCAAACATATTAGGAACAATTAATATCTGTGAAAGCGCTAGATTATTTTCAAGGATTAAAGCTGTAATTATCGCTTCTTCCGATAAGGCTTACGGTAAATTGTACAAGGATAAATACAGAGAAGACGATTCATTAAAAGGAGATCATCCTTATGAAGTTTCTAAATCTTCGGCCGATCTTATTGCTTACTCGTACTTTAAGACTTATGATGTCCCTGTAGTTATAACCCGTTTTGGCAATATTTATGGAGAGGGCGATCTTAACTTTTCTCGGATAGTCCCTGGAATTATGAAGGCAGTAATTAAGGGTAAGACTTTAGAAATTAGGAGTAATGGGAAATATATTAGGGATTATTTATATGTTGAAGACGTGATTGCCGGTTATTTATTATTGATAGAAAATATTGAAAGAATAAAAGGAGAAGCTTTTAATTTTGGGTCAAGTGAGGCGTTTTCAGTTATAAACCTAATTAAAGAAACAGGAAGAGCTTTAGGAAAAGAAATAAGATATAAAATTTTAAATATAGCTAAAAATGAGATTTCTTATCAATCCTTAGACTACAGTAAAATTAAGAAAAAATTATCATGGATTCCAAAAAGTAAAATTTCGGAAAAAGCAAGCTCAATTTTTAATTATTATGAAAAGATTTTGCAATAATCATGAAGAGTGATGAAATTTTCTTAAAAGGGGCGGCTATTTTTGAGCCTGAACTAAAAAAGGATGAACGAGGTTATTTTACTAGAGTTTTTTGTATGAAAACGGTTAAAAAAATATTAGGAATTAGTTTTAATATTGTACAAATAAACAGATCGTATACTAAAAAGAAGGGTTCAATTAGAGGTCTACATTTTCAAAATTATCCGGCACAAGAAGATAAAATAGTTCAGTGTCTCAAAGGTTCAATATTTGATGTTGCCGTAGATAATAGAAAAAATTCAAAAACGTTTGGGAAATGGTTTGGCACAGTTCTTTCTGAAAAAAACATGAGAATGCTACTTATTCCTAAAGGTTTTGCACATGGTTTCCAAGCGCTTGAAAACGATTCACTAATTGAATATTTTGTTTCTGAGTATTATCATCCAGAATATGAGTTTGGTATAAGATGGAATGATCCATATTTAAAAATTAACTGGCCATTAAATGTTACTGAAATTTCAGATAAAGACAAAAAATTACCATTATTAGATCATTAATTTATATATATTATGAAAGTTATTAATAAAAGAATAAGAATAACCTCTCCTTCAATTACAAGAAAAGAAATTAGTTTAGTAACAGAAGCAGCTACAAATGCTTGGGGAAAAAACGCTTATTCTTATATAAGAAAATTTGAAAAAGAATTTGCTGAATATATTGGAATGAAATATGCTATTGCTACCTCATGTTGTCTTGGGGCCCTTCATTTGGCGGTTCTCGCACTAGGTATTAAAGAAGGAGATGAGGTAATTATTCCTGATATTACATGGTCATCAACGGCATTTTGCGTAAAATATGTTGGAGCTGTTCCAGTATTTGCAGATATAGATAAAAAAACATGGTGTATTGATCCTGAAGATATTAAAAAGAAAATAACCAAAAAAACAAAAGCTATTATTCCTGTTGATCTCTATGGGCATATAGCTGATATGAATAAAATTTTCGAAATTGCTAGGGAAAATGAAATATTTATAATAGAAGATGCTGCTGAAGCAATTGGTGCCAAATATTTTGAAAAAAATGCAGGAAGTTTTGGTGATTTTTCGGCTTTCAGCTTTCATGGTACTAAGACGCTTACTACCGGGGAGGGTGGGATGCTCTTAACTAATTCAAAAAAATTATATCAAAGGGCTAACTTTTTAGGTAATTTAGGTAAAAGCAAAGAAAAGACGTTTTGGAATTTAGAAATTGGTTACAAATATCTAATGACAGATTTTCAAGCTGCTTTAGGGTTAGCTCAACTTTCAAGAATAAAAGAGTTGATTGCAAAAAAAAGACAAATATTTAAATGGTATAAACAACAATTAAATGATATTCCTGGTATACGATTAAACTATGAAGAAGAAAACAACGTCAATAGTTATTGGATGGTGACAGTATTATTTGATAAAAAACTCAATTTAAATAAACAAAAAGTAATGAGAGAATTGGATCGAAAAAATATTGATCCTCGGCCTTTTTTCTATCCATTAAGTTCCATGCCTCCATTCAAAACAAAAGTCAATAATCCAGTTGCTTATGATATTTCATCTCGAGCAGTTAATCTTCCTTGTGGTCACAATATTACTAAAAAAGAGGTTGATTATGTATGTTCTAGTTTGCTTGAGATTTTAAATATTAGCTAATATCATGACAGATAGAAAAAGAATAGAGTATTTAAAAAATATTAAAAACGGTAAAATCAAGCTAATGTTTGATGTGTTTAATGATCATGGTGCAAAAGTCGCAACGTTAAAACCTGTAAAAACTGATGATGTACGAGTAGGTTCAGAAATAATTGATTTCATGACAAAATGGAGAGAATTTTATAAAGATAGATTTTTTACTCAATTTAAAATTACGAATGAACGCACTCTCGATTGGTTACAAAATAAGATTATGAAGGATGACAACAGAATTTTTTTTATTATTAGAGATAATAATGATAGAATAATTGCTCATATAGGAGTAATTTTTAACAATAAATTAATATGCGAGTTGGATAATTTGGTAAAAGATATCAATTGTAAGATTCCCGGAGTTATTACTTTCGCTGAAAAAAGATTAATTGAATGGTTATTCAAAGTAATAAATATAAAAAAAATAATAGGTAGGCTTTTTTCTGATAATATCAGAGCAAGAGCTTTACACAAGAAATGTGGTTTTAAAGAAACTAAAGAATTAGAGTCATTTAATAAGAAAATATTATTAATAGAATTAAAACCTAGTTATATCTAAACTAGAATAAACCGCCATTAATATGAATAGTTTGACCAGTAATATAAGAAGCATTATTACTAACTAAAAAAAATACGAGATCAGCTACTTCTTGTGGTAATCCAATTCGTTTTAACGGAATTGTTTTAATCATTTCACTACGATACTCTGTTGGTATATTTTTAAACATATCTGTGTCGATTATTCCAGGAGCGATAGCATTAACAGTTATTTGGTATTTGGCTAACTCAATCGCTAAACACTTAGTGAATCCAGATATACCTGCCTTAGATGCGCTATAATTTGAAATTCCATAACCACCTTTAAATGCTGTAATTGAAGACATATTGATGATTCTTCCCCATCGAAGATTAGTCATATTAGAGATAAAAGCATGAGTAAAATGGTAGCAAGATTTTAGATTGATATCTATTACTTCGCTCCATGCTTCCCACTCCATTTTTATAAAAAATCGATCAATATTTGTTCCTAAATTATTAACTAGGATATCAATAGATTTATATTTGGTTAATACTTCCTTAATTGTAGTTCTCACGGATTTTAAATCTTGGATATTACATTGATAGAAATCCGTATGGTTGTATTTTTTCTTAATTTCCATTGCTCCTTTTTTATTCTTGTTATAGGTAAAAATAACAAAATAACCCGAAGAGGCCATTTTTTCTACAATTGCTTTACCAATTCCTCTGTCACCACCAGTAATAAAAACTTTCTTCATTTTTGTCGATCTAAAAAATTAATAATTGCTAGTTTTTATATGCAGTAATGTATATCCATTCTGCTAAAAAATTATTATTGCTCGCCAAATGATTGTTTTTTTTAATATTCTTAAATAATTGTTTAATAGCTAAAATAATTAACTTATGTCTGTCTTTTTCCTGTTCGATGGTTGGTGTACGACCACCAATCTCTGGCAATATACCGGCTTGAATACGTTTAATTGTTAAAAAATTAAGCCAATCATGATACTTAACCTTAATAAGTTTAGTTTCAATTTTTATACGTTTGAAGCCGACTTGTTTTAAGGTTGTTTTGTAATGATTTACCGAACGGGGTTCGGGGAATATTAATTTTCTTTGCTTTTCTTCTTCTTTTATTCGTTTTTCTAAACCATTAGAATATTTTATAAAGTCTTTATTTTTTCTAATAATATTTAAAGCAAGTTCATGAACTTCTTCTACAGTTTGGTCGATCATTAGTGTATCGTGATCACGTTTTTTTCTTAAAATGTTACCACTTTGCATAATAAAATATCCTTTATGTTTTAAAGCATTATAAATTCCCTTAAAGGTTATTTCAAGATTTGGAATTAGATGAATTGTGTTAGCAGAAATTACCATATCTGCTTTATTTTCACCAATTGTATCAGCTAATGTAGCATAGTTTTTATCTTTTTTTTCAAGAATAAAAAAGTCTAATCGAGATCGATCTTTTAAGATTTCATAGGCTTTACTTAACCAGGAAGGAGAATTGTCGACAAGAAACATATTAAATTTTTGCTTAAGGTGTTGTAAAAGAAATAAAGCAGATATGCCAGTACCTGCTCCAAAATCCACAATAATACTATCTTTATTTATTTTTATTTTAACAATTTCTACTAATTTTTTTAAATTATTGTTATACCACGAAGTATTAACAACAGCCTCGTGATACATATTCGCTCCTAAAGATGAAGGCTTATTTGGTTTCCACGATTTGTACTTATCTATCATAGCCATTAAATTTTTAGTTAAATATATTCTCTACTAAAATAGAAACACCTTGTCCTCCACCGATACATAAACTGGCAATACCATATCGTAATTTACGTCTTTTTAATTCATAGATTAGTGTTGTAAGGATTCGAGTACCACTTGCGCCAATTGGATGACCTAATGCAATAGCGCCACCATTAGTATTCAATTTTTCTGGATTAATATTTAACAAATGCATCACGGCAATAATTTGGCTTGCAAAAGCTTCATTAATTTCAAATAAATCAATATCATTTAGTTTAATCTTTATTTTTTTGATCAAGTTTTTTATCGAGTAGTATGGGGCTAAGCCCATATAACGAGGATCGGTACCAATGTAATCCCAAGAAATGATTCTTGCTAACGGTTTAAGATGATATTTTTTTAATATTTTTTCGGAAACAATAATAGCAATTGAAGCGCCGTCATTTAAACTAGATGCATTACCAGCCGTAATTGTTCCTTGATCTCCATATAAAGTTTTTAATTCTGACAATTTAGTAAGTGAAGTATTTCTTCTTGGTTGTTCATCAATATTAAAGACGCTGTCTCTTAATGGAAAATCAACGATTTCGTCCTTAAATAAATTTTGATCTATAGCTTTTATAGCTTTAAGATGACTATTAAACGCAAATTTATCTTGCTGCGTTCGTGAAATCTTATATTTTTTAGCAATATTTTCTGCTGTCACTCCCATATACGATTTAGCTAATAAACAATAAAGACCATCATTGTATATAGAATCAATTAATTGATAACTGCCCGAATTCATTCCTTTCCTACTTTTTGTTAGCAAATAAGGAGCATTGCTCATGCTTTCTGTACCTCCAGCTAAAACAATGTCTGCTTGATCAAGTAAAATGGATTTGGCGCCTTCTACAATAGCACGAAGACCCGAACCACAAACGTAATTAACTGTTATCGCTGGAATTTTTTCAGACAAACCGGCCTGATAAGAAATAATTCGAGCAGGATTCATTCCGACACCAGAAGAAATAACATTACCAATAATGATTTCATCTGTTTTTTTTTGTATAAATGGATACTTTTTAATGAAATAATTAAAGATTGGTTGAGGAAGATAAGTAGCTTTATAGTCACTTAAGGTCCCTAAAAATTTGCCAATAGCAGTTCGTTTAATATCAAGTACATACACCATTTTTTGCATATTCATAATTGCTAATTGTAGCATATCTTGTTACAATTTATCCATTAAAAATGTTTAATAAATAATTAAGTAAAGATGAGAAATCAAAGGCAATTAGTTAGTATTGGTTTTCCCGTATTTAATGGTCAAGATTTTGTTGAGAAAGCATTACAGTCTCTCCTTGATCAAAGTTATAAAAATTTTGAGCTAGTAATTTCAGATAATGCATCTTCTGATGAAACTTCATCAATTTGTCATAGATTTGCAAAAAAAGATAAGCGAATACAATATATTAGACAAAAAAAGAATATTGGAGGAATCGATAACTTTAATTTTGTTCTAAAAAAAGCAAAAGGGGAATATTTTATGTGGGCTTGTCATGATGATCAATGGGATAAAGATTATATTCGAAAATTACTAAAACTTCTTGAATCTGACAAATCGGCAGATTTTGCTTTCAGTAATTATTTATTTTTTAATGAATCAAAATCACTCACGACATCTCTTTTTTTAAAAAATTTATTTCCTGTTAGGACAAGGTATGTGTTAAATTACATTGATCAATATGTTTTAATGCACGATACAATACACTATGCGCTTTTTAAAAAAGATTTTTTATTAAGAAATGGCAGCTTTTTTACTGATTCTCTAAGGAAAAAACTAAATAATAGAAATATAGATATTCTTTCAACCTTCAAATTAGTACTCGCTGGAAAATATTTGATACATAAAGAAGCGCTTTTTTATAAAAGAGATTCAAAAGGTTATTTGGATATTTTTGATAATATTCAAAAACATAAATTATCTTTTAGATATATAAAAAGGATAGGTTTTTTTGCATTGCGCGAGCCCTTTCTTTATCTTTTGGATTTCTATTATTTTATTCTTTTCTGTTTAAAAACAAAACAATTTAATTCTTATGAGAAAACCGTAATAATTCTTTATTTGGTAAAGGATTTATTCAAGAAAGAAATAATTTATTCGTTTTTGATTCTAAAAGGTATGCTTCGTTATATTGTGGGTTTTTTTAAAAAGACCTAATAAAAGAAAAACTATAAGTGAGAAAAAAATAAACAAGGACACTCTAAAAGCTATGTCAAAATATTTTTGTGGGGTAAATTCAATAACCATTTCAAGAGTGTAAAATCCTTGGCTATCTTTATAGCAAGCATATCCTTTAAGACAAAGTTCTTTTGGGTCAATGAGCCATGCGTTAGCAAAACCATTGATTTCAAAATGATATTTATCAGGTATGGATAAATGGGTCCATTCTTCAATAGCATCATCATTCTTAAGATTATTATTTTGGATAGAGTTATAATATTTCTTTGAAATGTAATCTATATAAAAAGTTTCTTTTCTATCTTTTTTTTTGAAACCGTCAATATAGGTATAATAAACCTTTGATTTTAATTTACTATTACCTAGGGTGGATATTTGGCCTAAAGAGATGAAATCAACTAATTGTGGAATAGTTGCTTGACTCTTTTCATTATTATCAAAAATCGTATATTTTTTGAGATCTTCTCCTAGTTTTTCCGTATTTGGTTTAGTAAATACCGTTTTTGGTATATAAGCCTTCCAAAGTGGGTGAAAATTCTCAGTTAGAACTATTGGAATTTGTGACTTAAAATTATGGATAATTACTCTGTATTTAGTTGAATTAATTTTTTTGAATTCTAAAGTAGCTTTTTTTGAGGCTATATATTTTGAGGCAAAATTAATAATTGGTTCTCGATTTGTAGTTATCTGATTTCTAAAAATGATGGCTGAGCCTATATTATAATTTTTTGAAGAAATAATATAAGGCAATCTTTGGTTATTTGAAAAATTAAAAATCTGAGATGGAATATAAAGATGCGGTACAAAATATTTTTCATCTAAATTATATAAAATAAGTGATGGCTTGTTTGTTAATTCAGCATATAGACTATTGCGTAAAGCTAGATCTGGTTCATTGTTCAAAATTTTATCCAAGTTTTGCTTATCAAAAAACCCAAAAGTTTTTTGAGGTTTTAATTGATTATTAAGAAGATAATTGTTTGCAATTGAAGGTGGAGGAATACTTTTTGAACTATAGCGCCATTCTAAATCATTTTCCTGCAAAAGATAACGAATGTTGAAGAGGCTCAATAAATTTTTAAAGTTTATATTGGTATTTTTAGCTTGAAACTCTTCTTTAATATAGTTTGAAATTGAGGTAATGTCAGTATCATAACTTTTTAATAGTTTTTTATCTAGTAAAAAGTCAGGGATACTGTTACTAACGGAAACTCCATATTCCCAAAGATTCATTGTTCCATAAGTATTGTGGGGATAAATAGCCAGACGCGAATCCGACTTATCCTTATCAATGTAAGATTTAGCTTCTCCCCAGTAATTAGGTATCCTTACGAGATAACCAGCTGGTCCAGCATTCCATTTTTTTAAAGGTATTGCTTCCGTAGTAAAATAAGGATATACATTCAGAAGGATAATGGTACTTAATAAAGTAATCATAATAAGTGAAATCAGTTTATTAGTATTTGCTAATTTTGTTTCGACAATTGACATAAACTCACAAAATCCCATAGAAACAGCAAAAATAAAAACAAAAGTAAACTTAGTAAAGGGTTCTCTATACATACGGAAAGGTGGAAAATATGTATATAGAAATTGATAAATAAAGCCAAGTGGTCCTTTGGTACCTGCGAGCATTATTAATGAAAAACTTGCAAGGAGAATTATAAAAATTGAAATAGAAGAACGTTTATTATTATACTTTAAAACATAATTTAAGATAAATAATAAGGGAATAAAAAAAGTAGTGATTAGGAAAAAAGGTTTGTCAAAATTTAAGGAAAAAGGGTAATAATAAGACGTATAATATTTAGCTCTCCATGCCCATTGTCCCATAAAGCGAAAATGATCAAAAAAACTACCTGCGTTTAGCGCACTAAAGATATTTTCTCCTGCTTGACTTGCCTTATAGACATTAAAAAGGAATTGCATTAGAGGGGCAAGCCAGAAAAGATTTATAAAAAAAATTAGAATAAAAAGTACAAAATTCATTTTGACTATTGTTTTTACATCCTTATTTTTTTCAGTTAAGAAAAAATAAATTAAGTAAAAAAAGGGAACCATATATAGAAGAAGAAAAACTGGTAAATTTCCACCCAAAGATGAAGAGAGAAATGAAAATACCGTAAGAAGAAAAACATAACGCCATTTTTTAAAATAAAGCAGTTTTTGATAAAAAAGAAAAAACAACGGTAAAAAAATAAAAAAAATAATTGATTTTTCATTCATTGGGCCAAGTAGTCTAAAGGGATTGAAAGAATAAAGTAAAGAAGCGGGTAAAAGGTAAATAGTTTTTTTTGGCCGGAAAAAATACTTAGCAGTAATATAAAAAAAACTACCTGAAAGAAAAAAAGATAAAAAAAGGAACAGAGCAGAAGGATTAATTATTAAGGAAAGTAAACTCATAACAGGCCAAATTATATTAAAAAGTGAAAAATTATTTTGATGTGGGGTGACGAATCCTAAATTTAATTTATCTTCCCAAGTAGTAAAGAAATTAAACATATACGGATTAATATATGAAGCTGATTCGCCGTTTGCAATAATATTTCTTTTATCGGCATATGGTAGAACAATAATTAATGAAACTAAAAAAATTATCAATATAGGAAATAAATCTGCTTTTATTTTTTTATACATAAATTTTATTTTCAAACCCTTTTTTTATTATAAACAAATTCATAACTATTTAAAAATGCATTTGGATAAGAATTGAAAATTGGTTTGTAATCTAATAAAATTAGAAGAAGTTTTATGGAAAAAATAGAAGACATATTAATAGTAACTCATATCCATTATCGAAGTGTTTTCCCCTTCGATCGATTAGAGGGACCTTATAGTTCTATTTGTCAGGTACTTGAAAAAAATTATTCATCTCCTCTAACTCTTCAGTTGCCTCTATTGGACTACAAAAAAGAAATTTTAATTGGAAAATGGAAAATGGAAAAAAAAATCAAAATATTTGAATTTTTTGGAAATATTCTACCATTAAAGTATTTTATAGATATTTTATTAATTACTCTTTTTACAATAATTCACACAACTTCCTTGAGAAGAAGAAAATTAATTATAGCAATTGATCCTTTGTGTTGTTTTCCTCTGGCAGTTTTCAAAAAAATTCTTGGGTACAAACTTATTTTTTATTGTGTAGATTTTAATAAAACAAGATTTAAATCTAAAATCTTACAGTTTTTTTATAATACTGCTCTAAAAATAAGTTGTTTTCAATCTGATCAGGTATGGGTGGTTTGCGAATCGCTAAATAAATATTTTAAAGAAAATTTTAAAATAAACTCATTTTATATTCCGAACTCATCAATATTTAATAAAAAAATTTATATTAATAATTATAAAAAAAGGATAATTAATCGCCTAGCTTGGTCTGGTTCTTGTCTTACAAAAAGACAGTTTGATATCTTATTTAAGGTGGTAAAAAAAATACAAATAATAAAACCTGATCTTGAATTATTTTTTGTTCCCATTCATAACCATGACGAATTTAAAAAAAATTGTGTAAGGTATCAGCTTAAAAAATGGCATGTATTGAAATTAACTAGTAGAGAACAATGGCAAAAATTTCTTGCGACTTGCAATGTGGGGATAGCTATTTACGACGATAAATTTGGATCGACTAAATTTATAGAACCTCTAAAAATATGGGATTATTTGCTTTGTGGAGTTCCTTTTATTATTTCTAAAGAGCCATCGGTAGCTAATGAAATAAAAAAATCAGGATGCGCCTATTTTTTAGACACGAGTAATAAAATACCAAAAAATAATTCAATACAAGAATTTTTAACCTCAACTAGTCTTAGAAAGTTGGAAAAAAAATGCCTATTACTTGCGAAAAAATTTGCTATTGATATTAAAGTAAAAGAGGCACTTACTTTTTTTTCAGGAAGTCGTTAATTACAGCGGCCATATAATCAATTTCATCATTTCCCAAACCGGGATAAATTCCGATAAAAAAAGTATTATGAAGAATATGGTCTGCGTTTTTTAAATCGCCCACTTTTTTATATAGCGAAGAAGAATAAGCTGGTTGCTTAGTAATATTACCGGCATAAAAAGGTCTTGTTTGAATCATTTTTTCTTCAAGATATGTTATGATTTCATGACGGGTAAATTTTACTTTATCTCTAATTGTTAGTATAAAAGCAAACCAACAAGGTTTCGCTTTTGGGTATGATTTGGGTAAAATGAAATATTTTTCCCAATTTCTGGCATAAGAATAAAGACGATCATAATTTTTAGCCCTTTTTTTTATAAAATCTGGAAATTTTTTAAATTGTTCAACTCCCATGGCTGCTTGTGGTTCAATCGGTTTTAAATTAAAACCAATTTGGTTAAAAATATACTTGTGATCATATGGCTTATTATCAATTTTAAAATTAAATCTAGCTCGACAAGCCCCTAAAGTTCTTTTTTCGTCGCCACGGCACCAACAAGCTCTTCCCCAATCTCTCAGTGATTTAATAATTCTTTGAAATCTTAAGTCATTGAAATTTACAGCACCACCTTCTCCCATTGTAATATGATGAGGTGGATAAAAAGATTGAGTGGATAAAAGACCAAAACTTCCCGTTTTTTTACCATCGTATTTCGCACCTAGTGAATCACAATTATCTTCGATTAGTAATAGTTTATTTTTACGACAAAAGTTGATAATTTTATCCATTTCATGAGGATTACCTTGGGAATGAGCAATTAGGACAGCACGGGTTTTTTTTGAAAGGCCTTTCTCCATATTTTTAACTTCTATGTTGTATGTTTCTGGATTTGGGTCAATAAAAACAGGGATTAAACTATAAAAAAACAAAGGGTTTATAGTTGTTGGAAACCCTGAGGCTGATGTAATAATTTCATCACCAGCTCTAAGTCGGTAAGGAGACAAAGGAGACATGAGGCTGGCAATGGCTAAAAGATTTGCACTTGATCCGGAATTAGTAAGGATACTGCCGTTAACACCTAGAAAATCAGCTAACATTCTTTCCATTTGTTCTGCTTTTTTTCCAAGTCCGAACCAACCATCAATTAAGCTTTCTACGCTTGCATTAATTTCTCTATCATCAAAAACACCACCAGCATATTGTACCCACGTTTTACCTGGAATAAATTTTCTTTTATTCTTTCTAAGGTCAAAAATTTTTTCAATAGATTTTTTTATTGTTGTCCTAAGTTTTATTTCGGTGTCTTCCATATGAAGTATTCTATTATACTGGATTGGATTTAAAATATTTTATTGTTTTGCTTATTCCTTCAGTAATAGATGTTATTGGTCTCCAATTTAATAATTCCTTAGCCTTATTTATATTTAGTAGCCATTCATCCGATTCCATAATTCTATCTGGGAAAGCTCCATAAATTACCTTAGATGAGCTTTTGGTTATGTTTAAAATAATATCAACGACTTCTTTAAGGGAAAACATTGCTCCGCCGCCTAAATTAAAAAGATTAATGGATTGTTTTGATTGGTTTAAGACTGCATCAAAGGCTGAATAAACATCATCAATGTACAGGTAGTCCCTTTTTTTCTTGCCTAAATTAAGTAATATATCTTGGTTTTTAAGTGCCTTAAGAATGATTTGGGAAATTAGCCTGGGTGGTTTTACTTGTGGTCCATAAAATGTAGCTAAACGAAAAATAGCCAAAGAAAAGTTTAGTTCATTTGCGTACTGTTTGCATAATTGTTCACCAGCGATTTTTGAAACAGAATAAGGTGATGGAGGACAAGGTATTTGTTCTTCTGTAAAAGGAATGGAGTTATTTCCATATATTTCCTCCGTGCTCGTAAAAATAAATTTTTTGACGTGTTGTTTTCTTACCGCTTCAAGTAGATTAAGAGTGCCTTTTATATTAATGTCTATACATTTATTAGCTATATCAAAATTTCTTGATAAATCAACAATGGCAGCAAGATGAATTATGATTTCGGGTTTAATTTCATCGATTAAAGTCAAAACAGATTTAGGATTTAATAGGTTCACGCCCTTTATTCCAAGTTTGATATTTTCGTTGTGTCCTGTTAAATAAAGATCAAATTTCTTATTTAATTTAGGTATAATCCTTTTTCCTAAAGCACTACTTGCTCCTGTAATTAATATTCTTTTATTCATAAATGGCAACTGTTAATTTTTTTTACTATAATTCAGGTAATGAAAGGAACAAAAACGATTTCTATTATTATTATAACTTGGAACAGTGAAAAAAAAATTAGGACTGCATTAAATTATATACGAAAACAAGATTTTTTAAAAGAAAAATTAGAGTTGATAGTTGTTGATGGTGGAAGTAAGGATAAAACACTAAAAATAATTCAAAACGAAAAAAAAAGAATGAACATTCAATTGATCAAGACGAAGATCAAAGATCAAGAACCAAAAAGGGCAATTGGTGTTTTAAAAGCTAAGGGCAAATATGTTTGTTTTATTGACCCTGATAATTATATGACTGAGGGTAATTGGTTAAGTCGGATGGTAAGACCATTGGAAGAAGATCGTTCTATTTCGGGAGTGCAAACTCTTTTTTATACTTATGACAAGTTTGAAACGCCCATAAATCGATATTTTGCCTTATTTGGCATAAATGATCCAGTCGTTTTTTATCTTGGTAAAGCTGATAGAATTCCCTATTTCGAGAATAAATGGTTAAATGATAAATTTGAAGACAAAGGTGATTATTATAAAATAGAACTTAAGGATAATAATGTGCCAACAATGGGTTGTAACGGCGTAATTTTAAGAAGATCTCACTATTTAAAAGCCAATATAAAGCCTGATAATTTTTTTCATATTGACGTAATTCAGGATTTAGTCAAAAAAAATTATAGGTTTTTTGCAATTGTTAAAAATGGAATCCTTCATTCTACAGGAAGTACTTTTTTTTCAAGCATCGGCAAGAGAATAGAATATATGAATATTCATTATTATAAAAGACAAAATCAAAGAAGATATTTTGTTTTTGACTCTAAATCAACTAAAGATAAAATTAATTTATTTAAATTTACTTTCTTCACATTGACTTTTATTGAACCTCTCTTTTTAAGTATTCGTGGTTATATCAAAAAAAGAGATTGGGCTTGGTTTTTACATTGGCCAATGTGTTTTGGTTTCCTCATAGCTTATTCAGATACAGTAATTAAAGAATCTATAAAGAAGTTTTTTGAAAAAAGTAAAGATGCAATGAAGCTATAGCCCAACAGCTTTCTTTTGTTTCAAATGCTTTTGATAATGAATTTGACTAACTAATTCTTTTAAAGAAAAGTTTTTTTGCAATCGGTATATAAATGAGTAAGACTTGATTGAAATTCGGTTAAGGATGACATCAGTTGCAAGATGAAAAAAAAGAGCAATGCAAAAAGAAAGTAAAATAGTTTTTAGAACGATTCGATTTTTAAAATAGGAAAAAATTAGAAATATAATTAATAATAAAATAACTAATTCCCAGGAATGAAATGGAACATACATACGATCACTTTTAAGGAATTGATAACCTTTCAAAAAATAATTTAAACTAAAATGAATTCCAAAGGCAAAAAAATAGTCAACTAAATGATCAATATCAATTAAAAATCCACCAACGATTGAAGCTACTATAGAAATGTATGATTTACATTTAAGTAATCGATAAACAAAAAAAGCCGCAAGTAAACTTAATACTAAATGAATTAATTCGTGCAACAATAGTTCCATATGTTTATTATTAGTTAGAAAGAGGACTTTGTTTAGAGCTAAAGTCAGTTAGGTGACCAATAACTTTTCCGGCTGCACGCAGTAAAAACTTTATGTCATTAAAATTTCTAACACCAGCAATCTTTCTAAAAATAAATTTTGGAGTCATAAACGATTTATAAAGTTCTTGAGTTAATTGTTTAATATCATTATCGGTAAGTGGAGACTTCATCACAGGCATTCTTTGATCAAAATCATCCCAGTTTTCCGTCAATAACCATTTATTTTTTTTGCATTCGGCAAAAAGAGGAGTCCCGGGATATGGAATTAAAATAGTGGCCTGGAGAGTATCGACATATCCTTTTTCAAAAAGACATTTTGCCAAAGCAACTGTTTTTTGGGCATCTTTTTTGGTCTCCCAAGGATAACCCATCATGGCTGTTATATGTGGTTCAAGTCCTGCTTTTTTAGCCCTTTTAACAGATTCTTCTATCTGCTCGACTTTCAAATTCTTGTTTATCCTATCAAGCGTTTCTTGGTTGGCAGATTCCAGCCCGTATAAAATAAACCTAAATCCGGCTTTTCCCATAAGATTGTATTCTTTCTGGCTTAAAGCATTAAGACGCATATTACAGTCGAAACGAATTTTTTTATTGTATCCCCGTTCTATCATTCCCTCGCAAAAACTTTCAAGCCATTTACCTACAGGAAAAGTACCGGCATCATCCATAATCTCTTTGATGTGATATTTTTCAATTAATATTCCAATTTCATCAAGCATTCGCTTAACACTGTGTTTTCTGAAATCCTTTCCCGGGTAAAGTGTTGTCCATGAACAAAATTTACATCTCCCCCACCAGCAATCGCGGGCGCAGTAAATATAAGTGCCAGGAGTATTTTTATAATTACCGTTTTTATAGGCATAAAGTTTCCAACAGGTTAGGTCTCTATCAATTATTGGAAGCTCGTCGAGATTGTGGTTAAGCAAAAAATGTCCAGTATTTTTTATTTGGTCTCCTTCTCTGTACCAAATTCCCGGTTCAAGGGTTGTTTTTTTTGTTAAATGATTGAGAATATTTAATATTAAAAAATCATAATCGCCGCCAGTTGCAATGAAATCAACCTTAGATTTAACCATTGATTCCAGAGGTAAAGCGGTAACATGGTCGCCAACGAGAACAATTTCCAATTTCCAATTTCCAATTTCCAAACTTGTTTTTTTTAAATCATTAATTATCTTCCAGTGTCTTTTGACTACTGGGGTTTTGGTTTCAAAGATAATAACATCGGGTTTTCTTTTGATTAATCTTTTTTTCCATTCTTCATAAGTTAATTCTTCGGCAATACCATCATCCCAGACAACGTCATAACCCTTGCTTTTTAAAAGTGTAGCCGCATAAGCTGGGACCATTGGATAAATATAGGTGGGGTTATTGAACCATTGAAATTGTCGATTTTGCCCAAGAAGAGGTATTCCCTTTTCACTAGTTAGCGGAGGATAAGAGATATTGATTTTTATTTTTTTCATAAATCAAAATTGATTATAGCATTTTTCGACAGATTCTGTCACTCGTGATCCTTCTCTTCTGCGAGGCTCTGCTATAAAACCGCAATCCGCTTCTCGAAGAGTTACCTCACTCGTGACACCTGTCGAAAATTTACTTTTAACTTTTTAATTCTTTGATTAACAATCCTTGAATAAAACGGACTCCATACCAGAGGTGAGTTAGAAAAATCATCGGTGTAGTGAGAATGCCTATAAACATATTTTTCCAGCGTATGGAAATAATTATTGAATCAAGAATTACTCCAATAAAATAAATAAAAAGAGGAATAAAAAAAATTAACGAGTAAATTCCAGACAAGAATAAAATTGTTAATAAAATTAAATATAATAGGAGTAATGACGGACAAAAATACCAGAATCTGAAAGAAGTCTGAGGAAATTTTTTGACAAAGAAACCACGATGAATACCGTAATTGCCTACTTGTTTAAAATAACCAAAAAAACTATTTCTGCGATGATGATAGACAATTGTTTTTGGCTCATATATTATTTTGTAACCTTTATTTAGAATATCCAGACAAAGTTTTGTATCTTCTCCAGGCCAGAAGTTTGTATCAAATCCACCGATTTCTTCAAAAATATTTTTTCTAACTAAAAGGTTAACGGTCGGCCAATCGTCAATTTTTTTTGCTTTTCCGATTGATAAAAACCTATTTCTTGCTCCTCCGCCACCAATAAAAGATTCAGAAACTGCGCCTGACGCCTTTTGGAACAAGGAATTGGCAGACGGAGTAATGGCCGGTCCGCCGACAGCCGCAACCTTTTTATTTTTAAAATGTAAAAGCGCATTTTTGAGCCAGTCTTTTTCAGGATATGCATCGTCATCCAAAAAAGCCAAAATATCTCCTTTAGCATATTTTACGGCGAGATCTCGCTTAAAAGCCGGACCTTTTTCTCCTGAATTTATAATTTTTGTTTTCGGACATTTGTTTGTATTATCTTTTTTATCGGTCACAATAATAATTTCAAAATCTTCCGTTTGTGTTTTTAAAATTTCAGGAACGGTTTCTTGGACGTACTTATTTATTTTTTTGACAGGAATAATAATAGATATCATTTTAAGTATTGGTTGTTAAAATAGTGGTGAGGGCGGGAATAATACCTAATAATGTTTTTTCTGTACCAAATGGCAAGAGTATCAACAAAAATTCCAAAAATTGATTTAAAAGTTGCGGCGTCGCTTATGTTCCCCAGATTATAGTTTAATTTTATTGGTGCTTCAAAGATTCGAGAAAAACCAAGAGAGTCGGCTACTACCAACATTTCCAAATCACCGGCAAACTTTTTTTCGACTAAACGTGGAAGAATTTTTTCTAAAACGTTTTTTTTAAATATTTTTATTCCAGCCTGAGTATCGTGAACTTTAATTCCAAACATAAATTTAACAAATATATAATAACCAAAGCTTAAAATTTTTCGCTCAATTGAATATTTTACTATGGAAGCAGGATGTCTTTTTGAGCCGACAATTACATCTGCGTCATACCACTCCATATGTTCAACCAGCATTGAAATACTATTAGGGTCAATTTCCATACCCGAATCTATAAACATTACATAGTCTCCGGTGGCTTTTTTCATACCAACTCTAATAGCATGAGCTTTTCCCTGATTTTTTACGTAAGCTATTGTTTGAACTTTAGGAATTTTTGCTTCTTTAATCTTCTTTGTAGAGTCGTCCAACAAACCATCTACGACTACAATTATTTCATAATCATAACGTACTTTGTCTAAAACAGATTTTATTAGATGAAGATTCTTAACAATTGTTTTTTCTTGTTTGTAAGTTGGAATTATTAGGCTTAAAAAATGTAAGCTATTTTTTTGGATCATTTCAAAAACTATTATATAATATATTTTTATGAGGCGAAAGATAGATAGTTTCGTAAGAAATAAATTTTTTCAGGGCAGTTTAATTTTAACTTTTACAAATTTTTTAGTTGGTTTTCTAAACTACCTTTTCAATTCTTTATCAGCCAAAGTTTTAGGTCCTAAAGGTTATGGTGAAATAATCACATTTTTTTCTTATTCTGTAGTTTTGTCAGTACCGATAGCCGTTTTCACGACCGACATTATTAGAAGATTAGGTGAAAAAGGAGATAAGAAAATAGACGCTTGGTTAAGTTGGAGGATATGGTTTTTAAAGAAAATTAATAGATACAAGCTTCTTTTAGTTCCATATTTTTTAACTACTTTTCTCTTTTCCAGGTTATCTAATATTTCATTAATGGCTGCTTTTAGTGTTTTGTTTGGATTGTTTCTCTCTTTTATTACAGTTTTTTATACAGCCGGTTTTCAAGGATTGCATTTTTTTCTGATATTCTCCATTTTTTCGGTCATTGCAGCATTAATAAAATTAGCAGGTCCAGTTCTAGTTTATTTTGGGCTTGATGGTATTAATACTGTTTTTATTTCCTTGATTCTTGCCAACGCCATCTTATTCATTGCCAGTGATATTACCATTAAAAAGTTGTTCGTAAATATGAAAATTAACTATACGATCAAAAATACTGCCTATAAAATTGTATTGAATCCGCTTTTTTTCATTACGCTATTTTCTTTAATTGGGTTAAATATGATTGGAAATATCGACGTTATGTTTGTCAAGAAATTTTTTTCCAGCGAGAATACAGGTTTATATGGAGCTTGGAGTCTTTTGTCAAAAATAGTTCTTTACTTTATAGGGGCTTTGACGGGAATAACTTATGTCTTTTTTTCTGACAAACAACAAAAAAAGAACCATCAAAAAATACTTTTTTTAACATTAGGTGGAATTTTTTTTATAGGATTTATTTTTTATAATTCTTATATTTTTTTTGGAAGAGAAATTATTACAGTTTTATTAAGTAACAAATATTCAGGTATCCTTAAGTTTTTACCTAAAGCCGCTATTTTTGGTACTTTTTATACTTTAATTACAATTATCAATAGCTATTTCTTAGCAAAAAAATCCAAATTGTCATTGATTACTACAGCTTTTGTACCGTTTTATGCTATTTTTTTGTTCTTTTTTGCCAAAACAATTACAAACGTCGTTAATATTAATCTTCTAATTGGAGGTTTGATTGCAGGGGCTTATTTTATAGCGGCATTATTTTTCAAAGAAACTTAATCTAATGGAAAAGAAATATTTAAAAATATTGGTAACCGGATCGATTTCATTTGACGAGATAATGGATTTTCCTTACGAATTTGTCGATTATTTTCATCCGGAAAAACTTCACCAAATAAATGTATCTTTTGTTGTTGATAACTTAGAAAAACAAATTGGAGGAACTGCTACAAATATTGCCCACAATTTAAGATTAGTAACGGAAAAAGATATTAATATCCTGGCGGCAGTGGGAAAAGACGGAAATGATATCTTAAATTTTTTTAAAAAAAGAAAAATTAGTACAGATGGGATAATCAAAGATACAAAAAAATATACCTCAACCGGTAAAGTCATCACAGATATAAAAGACAATCAAATCTGGGGATTTTATTACGGAGCCAGTGAGACAGCAAAAAAAATCAAATTAAAAAAATATGCTAAAAAAGATTCTCTGCTTATAATTTCCGCTAATTATTCAGAAGCTTTTTTAAATTTTCAAAAAGATGCAATAGAACAAAAAGTTGATTATTTATATGACCCGGGAATGGCGCTGACATGGATAAGCGATAAAGATTTAAAAACAGGAGTTGAAAATTGTAAGTTTCTTGTAGGAAATGATTATGAGATCGCAATGATAACGAAAAGAATTAAAAAATCAGTTAACGAATTAATCCCACTTCGCCCCAAAAAATCTGGGGCTTCGTTAGGGACAGGCGGATTAGCGGTTATAACAACATTGGGAGAGAAGGGTGTGATTTATCAGTCAAAAAAAGAGAATTATAGAGTCGCTGGTTATAAGGTCAAAAAAGTAGTTGACCCGACAGGAGCTGGGGATGCTTGGAGGGGAGGGTTTGTCGCTGGACTTGTAGAAGGAAAAAAAATTAAAGAATCCTTAAAATTAGGAAATGCTCTAGCCAGTTTTGCGGTTGAAGTTTATGGGACAACAAATCATCATCCTTCAAAAAAGGAAATTGAAAAAAGAGCAAATGACTTAGAAGTTCAATCATTATAAAAACTCGGAAACGAAATTTTTTACGCAAAAATTTGTTTCCTTCGTTTTTAAAATTTAAAATATTGAAAATTCATTGAAAATTGAAAACTGAAAATTAAAAATTATCTGATATAATTTTAAAAATATGGACTACGATATAAAAGATATTTCTTTAGCTCCGCAAGGTAAGGATTTGATAGAATGGGCGGAACGTGAAATGCCGGTTTTAAGATTAATAAAAGCCAGATTTAAAAAAGATAAACCATTAAAAGACGTAATCTTGGGAGCTTGTCTTCATGTAACCTCGGAAACTGCCAATTTAGCTATTACTTTAAAAGAAGGCGGGGCTAAAGTTTATTTATGTGCCAGTAATCCCCTATCGACAAACGATGCGGTGGCCGCGTCTTTAGTTGCAAATTATGACATTCCAGTTTTTGCCATAAAAGGAGAAGACAATAAAGTTTATTATCAGCACTTAAATAAAGTATTGGATCAAAAACCAAATCAAACTATGGATGATGGAGCTGATCTGGTGGGACTCATACATAAAGAAAGAACAAATTTATTAAAGAATATAAGCGGATCAACCGAAGAAACAACTACCGGTATCATCAGACTGCGAGCCATGGAAAAAGATAAGGCTTTGAAAATTCCCGTGGTTGCCGTCAACGATAATTTAACTAAACATTTATTTGACAATCGTTATGGAACTGGTCAATCAACAATCGACGGAATTATCAGGGCCACCAATATTCTTTTAGCCGGCAAAACCTTTGTTGTTTGCGGTTATGGTTGGTGTGGTCGAGGTGTGGCCAAACGGGCCAGTGGAATGGGTTCAAATGTCATAGTCTGTGAGATTGATCCGATAAAAGCGCTTGAGGCAAAAATGGACGGATTTAGAGTTATGCCTTTATTACGAGCTATTAAAATTGCAGATTTAGTTTTAACTACAACCGGTAACAAACATGTTATCGACGAAAAGCATTTAAAGCTCGCTAAAAATGGTGTTGTTTTAGCTAATTCCGGTCATTTTGATGTTGAGATTAATAAAGAAGCCTTAATAAAATTATCAAAAAAAACAAGAAGAGTTAGACCATTTGTTGAAGAATTTAATATGGGGCAAAAGAAGGTTTACTTGTTAGCTGAAGGAAGATTAGTTAATCTGGGAGCGGCTGAAGGACATCCGGCATCAGTTATGGATATGAGTTTTGCCGGACAAGCATTGGCGGCTGAATTTATTTGGAAAAATAAAGGAAGACTGGAAAATAAAGTTCATACTCTACCGAATTATTTAGATCAAAGAATTGCCTATTTAAAATTAAAATCAGAAGGAACGAAAATTGATAAATTGACTAGAGAACAAAAAAAATATCTGTTATCATGGAAAGAAGGAACTTAAATGTCAAGAGTGTAGTCAACAGTTGACTATTGGCAACCGTAATCTAATCTAAAGAAGCGGTGTCCAATACTAAGCAATTCGAGAAGGTAAAGTTGCTTTTTTGTATCTATAAAAAATAATAGTAATAGAAGAAATTATTATTGTCAAACTACTGATGATGGTTATAAAAAACGGTACTCCATTAAAAAAGATAATTAATAAAAGCGTTAAAATAAGCTGAGACAACAATAATAATATTTGATCAGTTGTCTCAAACATTTTGAAACTTTTAATCATGAAATGCCATCCTATAAAATTAGCAAGCCCAAATAAAATAATAGTTAATGAAGTATTTGTGAGAGGCCACAACTTTTCTTCCATTGTATAAAACGGACTTGTAAAATTAAATGCTAAGATTCCTAGAATTATTGTTCCCGCGAAAGTATTAGCGATCATAAATCCAACAGAATATTTACTTAATACTTTTTTCAAAGACAAAAATAGTGACCACCCAAAAATAAGAAGTAAGGTAAAAAAAGCTATAAATCTAAGAACAGGAAAAAAATTCAATCCAAAAAGTAAATACACAGCTACTAAATTTAAAATTAAAACGCAAATTTTTTTTAAATTAAGTCCTTGTTCAAATAGAAGATAACTTAATACAGGGATAGTTAAGATAAAATAAAAAAAAAGAAAAAAAGTAGAACTAACTTCAGTAAAATAGAGTCCATAAGTAAAGAAAAGGTTTGTGAGTGTATAGCAAAAAAAAATCGCTAAAATTAAAAAAGGGAAATATTTCCTTTCTATCCTTATTTTTTTTATAATAAAAATATATATAACAGCTGTAACAATTGCAAAAATCGATCTTAAGACAATTTGTGATATTAATGAAATATTTTCGCCAACTAAAGTTTTTGCCATTACTGGTATTAAACAATAAAAAAAAGCTGAAATAAAAATAAACAATAATATTTTAAAGTTTTTTGTGATGACCTTCATTTTACTATTATAAAATATTATTGTTATAATAGTAATCTGATAATTAATAATGTTGTTGAGCTAAGCGAAGTAATATGTTTAAAACATTTACATCTGAATCAGTATGTGCGGGACATCCGGATAAAATTTGCGATCAGATCTCCGATTCTGTAGTCGATGAAGCGCTTAAAAACGATAAATATTCAAGAGTGGCGGTTGAGACCATGGTAACGGAAAATTTTACAGCCATGGTTGGCGAAGTAACTTGTAAAGCAAAACTAGATTATGAAAAAATAGCCCGAAGTGTTATTAAAAAACTTGGATATACCGATGAAGTTCTTAGATATTATTATCAGTCGCCTATTAAGATTAAAGTTCACAGTCAATCGCCGGAAATCTCAGTGGGAGTCGACAACCTTGGTGCCGGAGACCAAGGTATGATGTTTGGTTATGCTACCGATGAAATTCCTTCACTTATGCCGCTTCCTATTACCTTAGCTCATGAACTAGCTCAGGCAATTGACAGAGTCAGAGAAACAAAAAAAATACATTATCTTAGGCCGGATGGAAAAACACAGGTGACAGCAGAATATGATAATGGAAAACCGGTAAAAATAGTCCAGGTGGTTTTGGCAGTCCCCCATTTTCAAGAAATAAATTTAGTTCAAGTAAAAAACGATTTGTATAAACATGTTATCGTTACGGTTCTAAAAAAATACGGTTTTAGCATTGGAATAAAAGATATTATAGTTAACGGAACCGGGGTTTGGCATTTTGGTGGGCCTGTTTCAGATTCCGGAGTTACCGGTCGAAAAATCGTGGTTGACACTTATGGTGGAATGGCTAGAGTCGGTGGAGGAGCTTTTTCAGGTAAAGATCCAACTAAAGTTGACAGGTCTGGAGCTTATGCAGCCAGATTTATAGCTAAGAATATAGTGGCTAATGGCTTAGCTAAAAAATGTGAAGTAAGACTGGCATACTTTATTGGAGCTAAAAAACCAGTGATGAAAGAAGTGGAAACTTTTGGAACAGCTAAAAAAAGTGAGAAGATAATTAATGATTTTATGGATAAAATTCTAGATACTTCGGTTAAGGGAATTATTGAAACACTCGATCTTAGGCGCCCGATTTATTTTAAAACCGCCTCTTATGGTCATTTCGGACGTGATGAGTTTTCTTGGGAAAAAATAGTTAAGCTTTAAAAAGCTTATTCAATAATTTCCTCGCCTTCGAAGACGACATCGTTATTACTATTGTCATTTGTTGATGTTGGATTTTCTACGGTTTTTGGATCAACAAAACTAAATGACGAGATTATTTGTTGATTTATTTTAGTCCAATATTCTTTATTTTCCTTCAAATCAGTCACAATAGATATTTCTATTCCTTGATCAAAGGCAATAGTTTCTATTTTATTATCAATTATAAATTGAGTGGCTTCAATATCTGACAATTTTATTTGATCTTTTTTTTCAGGTTTGATTTTATTGATTGTGAGCCAATCTTCAATATCAGCAATATCGCTTGCCTCAATTTTTATTTCTATTTTTCCAGTTTTTTCCTCAGATGTTAATTCCAACTCAGAATAAATATTTTCATCTATAATATCGGTCTTTGTCATAACTAAATTATTAGGATAGGTAATTTTAAAACCAGATTCGTCCAAATATTCTTTATTTGTGGGCGGAGGAGCACTTTCTTCACTAAGCACATTTGTATTTTTAGCTTGATCATTTTTTGCCAAATTCATTTTTTTAAGCGAAAATATTTTCCAGGCAATCAAGGAAATTATTACCAGCGACAGAATGATAAAAATTTTTTTAACCATAAGATTATTATATTAATAATTATTCGTAATTGACAACAGTTCGTTAAAAATTATAAAATAAATTATGAAAAAATTGTTTAAGTTTTTGTTTTTTATCTTGTTATCTCTATCAATCAAGGTATCTTCTGTTGAGGCAAGAGTCCTTCCCAGATTTCAATCTACCCGTGTCTCTGCTTCATCTTCTTCAATCGGAATTTATCCTCAATTGCGAGCAGACAGAAAAGGTTTATTAATCAATTTTAGTAATATATCAGGGAATATCTCTTATATTTTATATTATAAAACTAACGACAAAGATGAAGGAGTAAGTGGTTCGATTGAAGGATCGGGTGCTACAGAAACAAGAGAAATTCTTTTTGGTACATGTTCGTCAGGCGTTTGCAGTTATCATGAGAATATTAATAATATGAAATTAGAAGTAACCTATTCAACTTCATCTACAAAGCGGTTAAGACGGTTTAGAATTAGAGTTTAAGAGCTTTCATCTGCTATAATTATAATATGCCAAAGTTGACTAAGATTGTGGCTACGATAGGTCCTTCTTGTGATTCAGAAGAGATGATTGAAAAACTAATACTCTTAGGAGTTAACGTTTTCCGCTTTAACTTCAAACATAATACTATTGAATGGCATAATGAAAAAATAAAACGGGTTAATGAAGTAGCCGCTAGATTGGGTAAGTATGTCGGTACACTCATTGATTTGCAAGGTCCGGAAATAAGAATAAATATGCCATATGAAAAAATAAATATTAAAAAAGGCGAAGAGATTCTTTTTGATCAACGAATTTTTGAGACAAAGGAAAAAGGTATTTCTATCACCCATCCCGACATAATTAATCACTTGACTGATGGCCAAAAGATATATGCAGAAGATGGAAAATTTATTTTTATTTTAAAAAAGAAAGACGGTAAAACATATTTAACTTCTGATACGACAGGTATATTGAAAAATAAAAAAAACTTTAATATTCCAGGAGCTGATTTTCCTCTTCCATCGCTAGTGGCAAGAGACCTGGAAGGTTTAAAAATAGCGCAAAGAAATGAGGTTGATTTTGTCGCTTTATCGTTTGTCAGATCTGCTCATGATATTAAGCTACTAAGAGAGGAAATGAAAAAAAAGAAAGTTAAGTCAAGGGTAGTTGCTAAAATTGAAACAAAAAAGGCGATATTAAATCTGACGGAAATAATTGATGAAGCTGATGTAATGATGGTTGCGCGTGGAGATTTGGCAATTGAGGCTACTTATGAACAAGTGCCTTTTTTTCAAAAAAGAATAATTGTTGAATCAATTGAAAAAGGAAAGCAAGTGATTGTAGCTACTCAAATGCTTCAATCAATGATTGAGAGTCCCAACCCGACGAGAGCTGAAATTTCAGATGTAGCCAATGCAGTTTACGATTATGCTGATGCCGTAATGCGTTCGGGAGAAACTGCTTTTGGCAAATATCCGTTTGAAGCTGTTTCAATAATGAGTAGGACAATTGAATTTAACGAAGATAAATTAACAGGAGATATTAGAAAATCATTTGACTTTTTTAATAAAAGCAAAGAAGAAATAATTACTGATGCTGCTTACAGTTTGTACCTTTCGACTAAAGAAAAATCAGAAATAGACGCTTTTTTAGTTTTTACCAAAACTGGTAGAACCGTAAGATTAATTTCGCGGTTTAAACCAAGAATACCGATAATTGCCATAGCTTCTAATAAAGAAGTGGCTGATAGTCTATCAATTAATTTTGGAGTTGTTCCTTTAGTTTTCTCGACGGCCAATCTGGAAAAAAAAGAGATTAGACAAGATAAAATACTTGAAGGTATAAAAATGATTAAATCTAAGGGTCTCCTTAAAAAAGGAAATAGAATAATAATATTATATGGAGATTATTGGGATGTTGAAGGCTTAACTTCTACCATTAAACTAGCTGATGTTAACTAATAAAAATATAAGAAATTTTGCCATTATAGCTCACGTTGATCATGGTAAGTCTACCCTAGCTGACCGGTTTTTGGAAATTGCCGGAATTCTTTCTGTAGGAAAACATGAATCACAGTTTCTCGATCGCAATCCGATTTCAAGAGAAAGAGGGATTACCATTAAATTAGCGCCGGTAAGAATGAATTATTTATTAAATAATAAGGAATATATTCTTAATTTGATTGATACACCGGGACACGTGGATTTTTCTTATGAAGTTGACAGGACTTTAGCATCTGTGGAGGGGGTAATACTTTTAGTTGATGCGACCCAGGGAATTCAGGCGCAAACGATTGGTAATGCTTATAAGGCAGTAGAAAAAAATTTAACCATAATTCCTGTTATTAATAAAATAGATTTGGGAAGCGCCGAAGTGGAAAAAACAGAAAAACAACTAACAGACTTCTTAGGATTTAAAAGTCAAGAAATATACAAAGTATCAGCTAAAACAGGAGAAGGCGTACAAGAGCTTCTATCAGCCGTAATTGAAAAAACTCCCCCGCCAAAAATAAATAATTTTTCTAATTTTACGTCCTTAATTTTTGATTCTTATTATGATCAGCATCGAGGTGTCATCGCTTTTGTCAGAGTTTTTGGTGGGACTGTTAAAAAAGGAACAAAGCTAATATTAGCTCAGAATAAAACGAAAATTGAAGTGATGGAAGTCGGTATTTTTAAACCGGAGTTAACGGAAAAAGACGAATTAACAGATGGGGAAATCGGTTATATCGTGACGAACTTAAAAGATATTCATCAAGTAAGAGTAGGAGATAGTCTCATTAATGAAAAGGCAGCAGAAGAGTTAATTTTACAAGGCTATAAACAGGTTAAACCAATGGTTTTTGCGTCCATATTTCCGACCGATACCAATGATTACCTTAATCTTAAAAAAGCACTTGAGAAATTATATTTAAATGATTCAGCCCTGCAATTTAATACGATTCACAGTAAGGCATTTGGGGCCGGATTTAGGGTAGGATTTTTAGGGTTGCTCCATGCGGATGTAGTCAGAGAGAGACTGGAACGGGAATTTAATTTAAGTCTTATTTTAAGTCCTCCTCAGGCTGATTATCAATTTAAAGATGATAAAGTTTATGAGCCTTTCGTGAAACTATTTATTGTTGTCCCCAATTCTTATCTTGGTGCAGTGATGCAACTTTGCGAAAATTATCGAGGCAAATTTATAACTATGGATAATAAAAATCAAATATCCATAACTTACGAAATGCCTTTGGCTGAAATGATTTCGGATTTTTTGATAATTTAAAAAGTGTTAGTTCTGGTTATGCTTCTTTGGATTGGGAGTTTTTAAGATACGAAGAGGTTGAAGCGGCTAAATTAGAAATACTTTTGAATTTAGAACCGGTCGAAGAATTTGCGGAAATGGTCGTCAAACAGAGAGTTTTTGAAAAAGCCCAAAAAATTGTTAAAAGAATCAGAGAGGTTATCCCAAGACAACAATATGAAGTGAAAATTCAAGCAAGATATAAGGGAAAAATTATTGCTTCTGAACGAATTTCTCCTTTCCGAAAAAATGTATTAATTAAAAGTGGAAAAGTGATAGGAGCTGGTGATGTAGGCCGAAAGAGAAAACTTTTGGAGAAACAAAAAGAAGGAAAAAAGAAAATGAAAATGGTGGGAAAAGTAGAAATCCCCAAAGAATCTTTCCTTAAATTATTTAAAAAGTCCTAGACAGCTCTCCATTTTATATTTGGGTCTTTCTTCATAAAGGTATATTGTCTTTTTGCATATTGAACTTCTTTATTTATCCACTCTTCAATTGCTTTTTCTTTTGATATTTTTCCATTGAGGAATTTTATTATTTGTTGATAGCCAATGGTTTTTAATCCCGGATCATTTTCTTTGTAACCCATTTTAAGTAAGTTTTTTACTTCATTAATTGCACCTTCATTCAATCTATCCTCTACTCTTTTAATAATTTTTTCTTTTAATTTATTTTTATCCTTAAAATATAATCCGATAAACTCAACGTTAATATTTTTGACTCCAAGCTTATCTGCAATTATTATCTTCTTATTATCTTCCAATTCTAGTCTTGAAGGTTGAAAAGAGGTTTGGCTTATCTCGATTTTTCTAATTAGTCTTTGAGGATTATTTCTGTCGCTGTTGTTTAATCGATTAAACAATTGAACATTTATTTTCTTTAGGATGTCTTGTAACTCTTGCACAGTTTTAGTTGCTAATTCTTTTCGTAGCCCCCAGTTTGGTACAATATTTTCCGTTTCAATATTGTATAGAAGATGTTTTAAATATAAATAGGTTCCTCCAATGATAATGGAAGTTTTATTTTCATTTAATATTTTTTTTATGGTTGGTAATGCGAATTTTACATAATCAAAAGAAGAAAAATATTCGTTTGGATCGATAACGTCATATAAATTAATTTTTACGCTTTCTGGTTTGTCTTTGCCGGTAATAATGTCTAAATGTTTATATATTTGACGTGAATCACAATTAATTAATTCACCGTTTTCTTTTTTAGCTAAATTTAAAGCGTACGTTGTTTTACCAGTGGCAGTTTGTCCCGTAATAATAACGATCTTCATCTTTGAAGTTTGGCAGCATCAACTAAGTTTTTAAATAAGTAAGCGACATCTATTGGACCCAAACCTCCGATAGTAGGAGTATAGTAACTGGCAATTTTTTTTATTTCATGTTCATCATAATCACCTTTTAATTTGCCTTTTTCTCTTCTTAATCCGGCATTTATCAAGATTACACCTGGTTTTAAATTAGTTGGATCAATTATTTTACTGCCGACAGCCGTAATAATAATATCGGCTTCTTTAAGATAGGATTCAGGTTCGGGAGTTTTTGAATCGATTGAAATATAATTAATTTTTACTTCCGTCAAGGTTCTTCCAATGGGTATACCGGCTGTGACTCCGCGGCCGGCAAGAACGACTTTTTTATTTCTTAATGCCAGTTTAAAAAAGTGTTTATCTTTTTCCAGATCGATAATGAGATTTTTATTATTTTTTTCTCCTTTTAAAATATATTTTAAAACAGTGAGAACTGCAAATCCCAAAGGAGGCATAAATAATGATTTTCTCCGATGACCTTCTATTTCCTTAACTGCTGGAATGTATTCGTAGATGCTATCGGTGGATAATTGTGCCGGTAATGGTTGTTGGATGACAATTCCTGTTGTTTGTTTATCAGCAACTTTATTTCTTATCTCATTAAGGAATTTTTCAAATGAAGGAATAGTTTTATAATGGACAAAATCAAAATCAATCCCCAGTTTTTTAGCCGCTTTAGCTTTAGTTTTTACAAAGGAAAGTTGTTGAGGAGAATCTTCCAATAAAAAAACAGTTAAACGAAGAATTTTTTTCTTTTTTTTAAGTCTTATTATTTCCTTCTTGAATGAATCTTGTATGAGGTTGGCAATCTTTTGTCCTAGTATTTCCATCCTGTCTTATTATATCACACAAAAGTGGCACTCACAACCCTATCATCCTTATTGGAATTTCTCATTAGGATGACTCCTTTGGCTGTTCTTGATCTAGCTGGAATTGAAGTATAAGGAATTTTAACCACTTGTCCTTGAGCACTGGTAATCATGATAGTTATTTCAGGATCATTAATGATTTGGGCAAAAGCCAATTGCCCGAACTTCTTGTCAACAGAAGCGATTTTTACTCCTTTTCCTCCGCGATGTTGACCTTTAAAAGAAGACAACTTGGTTTTTTTACCGATGCCTCTTTCTCCAATAACTAAAATCTCTTTTTTAAAATCCGTGTCATCAAAAATATCACAAGTACAGACGTGATCCCCTTCCCCGAGTTGCATACCCTTGACTCCGATTGATGCTCTTCCGGTTGGTCTGATTTCTTTTTCTTTAAAGACAATAGTTTTACCATTTTTACTAGCTAAGATAACATTCTTTTTGCCATTGGTTATTTTTGACCATAAAAGTTCATCTCCGGTTTCTAATCTAATGGCGATTATTCCTTTATTTCTGATATTAGCAAAATCAACAAAAGGAGTTTTTTTAACTGTGCCTTTGATAGTGCACATTAATATGAATTTTTCCTTTTGCTCATTTTCTTCTTTGTCACTTGAATATGTCAATATTGAAGTGACTTTTTCATCAGGTCGTAATGCTAATAAGTTGATAATGGCTTTGCCTTTGGAGGTTCGCGAACCTTGAGGAATTTCCCAAACTCTAGTTTGGAATACTCTTCCTTGATTGGTAAAAAAGAGAATAAAGTCATGAGCCATAGCTGAAGTAACGCAATAGACATTGTCTGTATCTTTAGTTTCAATTCCCGAAACCCCCTTACCGCCTCGGTTTTGAACTCTAAAAGTTTCTTTGGCCACTTGTTTGATATAACCCTCCTTAGTGAGAACAACGATCACTTCTTTATTCTCGATCAATTGCTCATCAGTAATTTCTCCCGGTTTACTTTTGTATACGGTTGTTCGTCTTTCATCTCCATATTTTTCTTTTAGATAAATTAGTTCGTCTTTAATTACTTTTAATTTTTTGAAAATATCTTTAAGTAAACCTTCCAAATATTCAATTGTTTCCTTAAGCATTGTCAATTCATCTTCAACCTTACCTCTTTCAAGACCGGTTAACCTTTTAAGTTGCATGTCCAAAATCGCCTGTGCTTGGATTTCTGAAAACTTGAATTTTTTAACCAAGCTTAGCTTGGCTGTCGGTTCGTCTTTTGATTTTTTGATGATGGCAACGATTTCATCGATATGATCAAGAGCAATTAAATATCCCTCAAGGATATGGGCTCTAGCTTTAGCTTGACGAAGCTCATATTCAGATCTTTTAGTGACAATTTCTACCCTGTGTCTGACATAAATTTCAAGAATTGATTTCAGCGAAAGTGTTTGTGGAACACCATCAACCAGACAAACCATGTTAGCCGGGAATGATGTTTGTAACTCCGTGTATTTAAAAAGGTTATTTAAAACTTTTTTATAAGAAGCGTCTCGCTTGAGTTCAATTACAACCCGAATTCCTTCACGGCTTGATTCATCTCGTAAATCAGAAATGCCGACGATTTTTTTATCAGTAACAAGACGAGCAATTTTTTCAACCAAAGTAGATTTATTTACTTGATATGGTAGTTCAGTCACAATTATGGCCATTTTACCTTTACCCATATCTTCATCTTCTACTTTGGCTCTAACCAAAATAGAACCTCGACCAGTGGCATACATTTGTTTAATATCATTAGCGCCATAAATATGTCCGGCTGTGGGAAAATCGGGTCCTTTTATAAATTCAAGTAATTCTTCCAAAGTTACATTAAAAGTCAATGATTTTTTATCATCGGCAAGTTTTGTTTTATTGATGATGTGAATTATGGCATCAATCAGTTCCGATAAATTATGAGGTGGAATCTTAGTTGCCATGCCAACGGCAATTCCCTCAGCCCCCATTAATAATAAATTTGGAAGTTTGGCTGGCAGATATAATGGTTCTTTAAGTGAACCATCAAAATTGTCAACGTAAGGAACGGTTTCTTTTTCAATATCAGTTAACATTTCATCGGCAATTTTAGAAAGTTTGACTTCGGTGTAACGCATGGCAGCTGGAGGATCTCCATCAACCGATCCAAAGTTTCCTTGGCCTTTGACTAGTGGATAGCGCATGGAAAAATCCTGGGCCATTCTGGCTAAAGCCTCATAGACGGGAGAGTCACCGTGAGGATGATATTTACCCAAAACATCTCCGACAACTTTAGCAGATTTTGAAAAATGGGCACCAGACGTTAATCCTAATTTATACATGTCATAAAGTATTTTTCTGTGTACAGGTTTAAGTCCGTCACGAACATCAGGTAGTGCACGGGATACGATGACAGACATGGCATAGTTAAGATATGCCCGTTTCATTTCAGTAGTTATTTCAGTGTTTAGAATATTATTGGTCATATTACTTAATACCTTTATTAATTGCCTCAAGAGCTTTTATTTTACTTAAAAAACTTTTTGTTTTTACCCATTTTCCCGGTTCGAGTTCTTTATAGTGATTGAAAAAATGCTGAATTTTTTTCTTGGTCATTTCATCAAGATCATTAATGTCCTCAATTTTGCTAAAAAAAGGATCAACTTTTTTGGTGGGTACGGCAATGATTTTAGTATCAATACCTGCCTCATCTTCCATCTCAAGCATGCCGATTGGTCTTGATGGTATAACAGTTCCGGGAGCCACCGGGTAGGTTGAGATTACCAATACATCAACAGGATCTCCATCTTCGGCATGAGTCGCCGGAATGAAACCGTAATTAAACGGATAAAACATAGCTGTGAAATTAAATCTATCAACCATAATAACTCCTGATTCTTTATCAAGCTCATATTTTACCGATGAACCTTGAGGAATTTCAATAAATACGTTTACTTCCTCAGGTGAATTTTTTCCTGCGGAAAGTTTTGAGATATTCATATAAATATAAAATTTATAATTATTCAAATTAAACGTCTAAGTTGGCTAGTTTTGCGTGTGTAACAATAAATTTTTTTCTTGGTGGGACTTCGTCTCCCATTAGCATTGAAAAAACATAATCTGTTTCTTGAACATCAGCAATCGTTACTTGTTTCAAAATTCTTTTTTTGGGATCCATGGTCGTCTCCCACAATTGTTCCGGATTCATTTCTCCTAAACCTTTATATCTTTGGAGGTTAGGAGTATGACCATTAAGAGAAGCGACGATTTTATCTTTTTCTTCGTCTGAATAGGCATATTGGATTTTTTTTCCTAACTGAATCTTATAAAGTGGTGGTTGAGCGATATATAAATGGCCTTTGTGAATAATATCGGGTAAATGTCTGAAAAAAAATGTTAAAAGCAATGTCATTATATGTTCTCCATCAACATCGGCATCAGTCATAATAACTACTTTGTGATATCTAAGTTTTGCGTAATCAATACTTTCACCGATACCCATACCTAGTGCAACAACTAGATCCTTAAGTTCTTTAAAGGCAAGGACTTTATCTAGATAAGCTCTTTCAGTGTTTAAAACTTTACCTCTTAAAGGTAAAATTGCCTGAAATTTTCGGTCACGGCCTTGTTTAGCAGTACCTCCGGCCGAATTACCCTCAACCATAAATAATTCTGAGAGGACAGGATCTTTTTCCTGACAATCAGCCAGTTTTCCGGGAAGAGTTGCACCTTCCAGTGCACCTTTTCGCAGAACTGCTTCTTTGGCTGCTTTAGCTGCTAGTCTGGCTTTTTGAGCTAAGTAAATCTTACCTAAAATTTCTTTAGCTACTCTTGGGTTTTCTTCAAAATAAGTTTCTAAATATTCAAAAACTGCTTGTTGAACAATAGTTTGTACTTCGGAATTGCCAAGTTTGGTTTTGGTTTGTCCTTCGAATTGAAGATTAGTCGAAGGCATTTTTACATAAACAACAGCAGTTAATCCTTCTTTGACATCTTCTCCGGTAAAAGCTTCTTCAGCCACTTTTTCACCGAATTCTTTTTTAGCATAATTATTAATGGCTTTGGTAAGCGCAGTCCTAAAACCTGTCAAATGAGCTCCACCTTCATACGTATTAATGACGTTGACAAATGAATAAACAGATTCACTAATTGAGTCATTGTATTGAATAGCTACTTCGACTTCCTTATCGTCAACTTGTTTTTTTATGGTAATTGCTGAATGAAGCACTTTTTTTCCCCGGTTTAGATCACGAAGAAGAGAGGCAATTCCACCGTCAAAAAAATAACCATATTTTTCATCGGTTTTCATGTTGCCGATGCTGAAAAAAACGTTATTGATAAGGTATGCTCGTTCTTTGACCTGTTTTTTAAAGACGGAAAAGCTTATTTCAGTTGTTTCCTTGAAGATTTCGGGGTCAGGCAAAAATGAAACTGCAGTTCCATTTTCTGAAGTAATGCCTAAAATAGATTCTTTAACATGTTTTACAGGATAAAGAGGAATACCTTTTTTATACTCTTGACGATAAATTTTTTTGTCCCTGCGAACTTCAATAATATAGTGTATTGAAAGAGCGTTAACGACTGATGCTCCGACTCCGTGAAGTCCGCCCGAGACTTTATAAGCTCCAACCTGGAATTTTCCCCCGGCATGGAGCTTGGTCATAACAATCTCGAGAGCCGAAGTTTTATATTTAGGAATTATTTCAACAGGTATACCGCGACCGTCATCAATCACGGTCATGTAATTATTTTTGTTAATAACTACATTTATATTGCGGGCAAAACCAGCCAAAGCCTCATCGATTGAGTTGTCAACGATCTCGTTGAGACAATGATTGACACCTACTTGAGATGTGGTGCCAATGTACATTGCTGGCCTTTTTCGTACTGGTTCCAAACCTTCAAGTACAATTATAGACTCAGCGCTGTATTTGTTGGTTTTTCCTTTATCCATAATAATTTTACTTCAATTCTACTTTTCCTCCGGCTGCTTCGACTTTCTTTTTGGCTTCTTCGGCTTGGTCTTTTTTAACATCGTTTAAAAGATCTTTAGGTGCAGATTCAACCAATTTCTTAGCATCCATTAAACCTAAATTAGGTAATATTTCACGGACTGCCTTGATAACGGCTAATTTATTTGCTCCGGCGTTGCTTAAAACGACTGTAAAGGTTGTTTTTTCTTCTTTTTCACCGGCTGGGGCTGCTCCTGCGACTGGGGCTGCGGCAACTGGCATGGCTGAAACTCCAAACTTTTCTTCTAAATATTTAGCTAAATCAGCCATTTCAACGACTGTTAAGCCTTCAATTTCCTTAGCAATTTTTTCTAATTTTTCATTTAATTTTACTTCTGACATTATTTTTCATTCACCCCCTTTTTAGATTGTTCTTTTAAGATATATACAAATTTATTAATATTGAATTTTAAGGAATAAACAAATTTGGATGTCGGACTTTTAAGACCGCCAATTACTTTAGCAATAAGTTCGTCTTTAGCTGGTAATTGTGCTATTTTTAAGGTCGATTGTCCATCATAAACTTGATTATCAAAAATGGAAAATTTAAAGGTCATACTTTTTTCTTTTTGAATAAAGTTATAAAAAGCCTTAAGAGGATGACTCCAATCATTTTTGAATGTAATAAGAGCGGAATTATCTTTTATCGGCAAGAACTTGATTTTTAAATCATTAAAAATCTTATTTGATGAAGATAATTTATTAATTGCTTTTACAAAAAGAGAATTTTTTAATACTTTTATCTTGGCGTCGGAAGAGCGAAGTTCTTTTCGTAAGGCTTCAAGTGTCTGATGGCTTGTTTTTTCAAATTTTATAAGAGCGAAGTTTTTGCTCTTGTTGATAGAGTCAGTGATTTCATTAACTGTAGCTATTTTTTTTGTGTCTGCCATATTTTTTACCGATCCCGAGTTACTCGGGAATTCCTTTAGGAAATAATAACTGTTTTAATCCCGACTTTCGGGATCCTAAAGTCTCAGGTAACTATTTATATTATATCAAACTTCACCCAAAAGTTCACGTAATGTTTTTGGTTTGTTTTCGCCCTTTTCCTCTTTTGCCTTTTTTGGTCTTGCCTTGTATTGTTTAGCAGTTTCTTTTTTCTTTTCAAAAGCACCGACTCTTCCTTTGGTATCAACCAATCTGTGTTCCCCGGTATATAAAGGATGACATTTATAACAAACTTCTACATTAATAGTTTGTTTGGTTGAACCGGTAACAAAAGTATTGCCGCAAGAGCAAGTGACTTTTGCATCTTTGTAAAATTGTGGATGAATTTTGGATTTCATAAGGAACAATTATAACACAAATTTTCAATTTTTAATTTTCAATTTTCGATGGATTAAGTACCTTATCCCATTTTCCTTCTTCAATTACATCTTCCAGATTTTGAAAACTTTTACCAATGCGGTGGTCGGTGAGACGGTTTTGAGGAAAATTATATGTCCTGATTTTATCAGCTCGTTCACCAGTGCCTACATTTTTTACATATGAGTGAACTAATCCTTTTCGTTTTTCCTCTTCAAGCTGATAAAGTTTAGACACTAAAAGATCCATGGCAATCTTACGGTTTGCTTCCTGATAACGTTCGCGGCTGGCGGTTGTTACGATTCCTGAGGGCTTATGAGTTAATCTGACGGCGGTTGAAACTTTGTTGACGTTTTGTCCACCGTGTCCGCCGCTTCGATAAAATTGCCATTCAAGATCCGTGGGGTTAATTCTTAAATCAGACTGAATGATTTGCGGTAGGACAACAATGACTGCAGTTGAAGTATGAATTCTGCCTTTTCGTTCAGTCGCTGGAATGCGTTGAACTCGGTGAACCCCGGTTTCATTTTTGAATAAATTAAAAGCGCCTTCACCGGAAAATTTAATAACATTATCTTCCAAGTAGGAAACCTTAAATAATTTCCTTTGAGCAAATTTAATGTACGAATCCAATAAATCTTGCATCCAGATTTTTGATTCATCTCCCCCGACTCCGGGCAAGGCCTCAATAATTACGACGTTTGGGTTAATTTGCATTTAATTGAATAATTATTAATTACGGGTTACGAATTACGCATTGCAATCCGTAATCCGTAATGCGTAATTGTTATTTTAATTTATTAATTGTATCTTGAAGACTTAACTCAAATTGTTCTCCTGACTTCATGTTTTTAAGCTTGACAACATTTTTGTTAAGTTCTTCCGGACCGATTATTATAACAAAAGGAATTCCTTTTCGATCAGCGTATTTTAATTGCTTGTCAAGTTTTTCAGATGATGAGGGTAACACTTCTGTAGATATTTTTGATTCTCTAAGTTTTTGCGCAATTGCTAAAGAATTATTGATGGTTTCTTGGTTAAACACGCAAACCAATGCTTGAGTGCCAGTTTTACTTTCAGGAATTATTTTAAGAAAATCAGCCGCGTCAACCATTCGATCAAAACCAAAAGCTATGCCGACAGCTGGGACTTCAAGTCCGCCAAGGGTGCCAATTAATTTATCATATCTTCCGCCTCCACCACATGAACCAACGGTATATTCCGGTAAAGCTACTTCAAATATCATTCCGGTGTAATAATCTAAGCCACGTGCCAGAGTTGAGGTAAATACAAGTAATTCTTTTGGTACACCAAGAGCAACAGCATAATCAATAATAGTTTGCAGATTTTCCGAAACTTTAGCCGACTGAATTGACGTGAGTGCTTTTTGACTTTGATCTTCTGTCAGACCTTTAGCAATTAATTCTTCCTTGACTTTTTCTTTGCCGATTTTTTCAAGTTTATCGACTGTTTGGATTATTGAAAATAGGTCGACTTTTTCATTAGCAAATGGTTTTAGATAGGTGAATAAAGTTTGTCGATCATTGATAATAATTTTTACTGTAGGATAACCGACGTTTTTGAACGCGAAATAAGTAGTGGTAATAATTTCAGCATCGGCGATTGCTGAAGTGGAACCAAAAATATCAATATCACATTGAGTAAATTCTCTATATCTTCCTTTTTGAGGATTATCAGCTCTAAAAACACTTTGTACTTGATAACGCCTAAAATATTTTGGCAGGGTTTTTTGATATTGTGCAAGTACCCGGGCGACTGGGACAGTTTGATCATAACGAAGAGCAATTTCCCGGTCTCCCCTATCTTTAAAAGAATATATTAGTTTATCAGCCTCTTTTCCGTATTTGCCCATAAGAAGCGACGCGTATTCGAGTGTCGGCGTTTCAAGCGGATCAAAACCATAAAGTTCAAAAACTTCAATAATTTTTTTCAATACATAATCACGTTTGCGCTTTTCCTCCGGCAAAAAATCCCGGAAGCCCTTTAATGTCTGCGGTCTAATTTTATCTGTCATATATACCAAATTATAACAAGTAATCGGAACTTATTCATTAAACTGACTCAAAATTTTTGTCAAACAAACGTCTTGGCCGGCGAATAACGGATCCTGTTCGTTACGTCTTTTGGCAAAAGAAAAAGCTGCAACCCGGCAACCACCGAGACACAGAGGCTGGAATTGACAACTGTCACTGCAATCCCCCCGTAGATTTTTAGTTAAAGTTTCGGTCGTAATATCTGATTTAGTAATTTCAATTTGGCCGTTTACAATTGAGCCGATCCGCGTTTCTGGAAAAGATAATGCTTCAAAACAAGGGTAAATATTTTTCGTCCCAAGCGAAATTCCAATATAATCTTGATCTGTCCACGGACAAATATAAGTACTATTAGGCCATGTATTTGACTGACCAGCTAAATATCTATAAGTTGCAGGTGAATAAAAATTCGGACCGAAAGAGGCACCTAGAAGTGCAATTCTTAAATCGGGAAATTGTTTACGGGCTGAATCTATTTGCCACAACATGGATCTTACATCTTCCTCTTGAAGGAAAGCTGCGTCGTTTAGTTTTTTTGCACTACCTGCAGGAATAAGCCTAATTAATTTAACCTCTTTCAGCCCCAGTCTCGCAAGTAAACTAAAAAATTCTTTTAAATCGGCAACATTGCCTCGATAAACGGTTGTAAAGATACTTATCTCAAAGTCAGAATCGATAGTTTTTTTAATTCCTTCAATAGTTTTTTGATAATCTCCAGCAGAGACTCCAGTTAGCGTTGTGTGTGATTCTTGATTACCGTGTAAGCTCACGGCCAAATTTTTTATTCCAAATTTTTTTAATTGTTCAATGACTCCGGAATTATTTAATAAAACTATATTGGTTAATGCTCTATCAACTCCGCGTTCAGCATAAACCGGCAATAAATCAGTGGCACAGGTTATTTCTCTTGGATATATGGTAAGATTTGTTTGATCTAATCTTAAAACATCAATCAAAGTTCTTACTTCGGCAATAAGTTCCGGCGTCGTCCGTATAAAGGCTGGCCCTCCTTCTTCCTTAAAAAAACAGTGATTACAGTCTTGATTACAAGGTGTAGGTAAAAGTAAATCAACAATCTTTTTTTTCGACTTGGTTCTCATGGTTTGTAATAATTCTGGGATGCCGCCCTTTAGACCGGTTGATTTTTCAATCATTTCGTCGGTGGTGCCGTTTAATTTAATAAATGTTGATGGAATTTCTTTGTTCATAGTAATATAATTTTTCTTAAAAATATAAATTTGTTTTTAAGAATTTATCTTTATTTTTAAGATAAAGTTTTTTAAAAGCAACAAATTTTTTTAAACCCTTAATAAACATCCGTTTATTTCTGGCAAAGGTGATCCTTAACCAAAAACCCAGCCGTTTATCTGTTTCCCATTGTTTTTGAGATAAACCAAAACCAGGACCGATTTCAATTTTTACTCCAGTTGTTAAAAATAAGTTAAGAGTAAAATCAAAAAAATTTATGTTATCTATGTCCTTAATTTTTATAAAAGTGTTAAAGGCAGATTTTTTTTGGATATTGACTTCTATTTCTTTTTTTAGAATTTCAAGCATTTTATCATACATCTCGGAATAAAAATCCAGCGTTTCTTTTAAATACTTTTGATACAAAATATAAATATTATTTAAATAATAAGTTTTCATTTCTCTGATAATCTCAATCGCGTTGAATTCATTTTTTAAATATTTTATTGCTTTTGTAACAGGATAATCATATATTTTTGTTAACCAATTTAGTGATTGAATAAATGAATCCAGACAAATCAACCCAGCATAATTAGATGCTGAAGGAAAACAACGACGTTGTTCCGCGATCCTAGCGACAGCATTAATAATTTTTTCGTTTTTCGACAACAGGTATCCAATACGAAAGGCTGCTAAATTTTTTGTTTTTGAATACCCCTTAACAATAATTATGTTATTTAAGGCGTTTAATTTTGATGCAATAATATCAGAGTAAGTATATTCTTTAGAATCAAAAACCAATTCCGAGAAAAGTTCATCCACAAGAATAAAAATATTCTTTTCTTTTGCCATATTAAATAATCTTTCAAGATCTCTTTTAGCATATACTTCCCCACTTGGATTAGAAGGATTTGTAATAACTATTAATTTTGTTTTATTTGATATTCCACTAATTATTTCATCCACGGACACAAACGAATTTTTTTTGTTTAAAGTTAAAATTTCTTTGAATTTCAAACAGAAATATTTAGCGCTGAATTTATAAATATAATAATTTGGAGCAGTGATAATTATTTCCTGATTTTTGTAATTGTCTTTAAAATATTCAAAAAACATTGTGATTGCTTCGGTGGCACCTTCAGTTAAGCAAATATTTTCTGCTGAGTAGTTGTCATTTTTGGCCAACTTCAAACTTTCAAAAATCGCCAAAGCTTTCCTAGCACTATTGTTTCCTTTTGCTGTTGTGTATTCGCGATAATAGCGACTATTTTTTATATCATCAATGATTTGTTTTAAATATGGTTTAAAAGCAATCCTGTCAGAGGTTCCGGAAGATATTTCATAATATTCATTTATTCCTATCGATTTCATTAAGCCCTGCAAATCCTCTGAGTTAAAACACAATCTTCTTATCCTATTGAAATCAGGATTTTTTTCCAATAATTTATCCCTAAAAATTTTATATGCTTTTTTAAAAAATGACTTTCTTGGTATTTTGACTATTTTCATATCAGGTTATCATAGGAAATTTTTAAAACTGGAAATCTATTTGGGTCGCCAAAGTTTTTTTCAGCATAATAACGTGTAAACGTTATAAATCTGATAAGTGCTTCAGTTAGATCATTTCGACTGCACGCATAAGTTATTCTTGACCAAATTCCAAGCTGATTGTCCCATGTTCTTTGTGACAATCCAAAACATGGACCAACTTGAGTATAAGTAGCTAAAGTAAACATCAGCTTTGCAAGATAATCCATTGAATTGGCATTTTTTCCTGGAGGTATCGCTCTAACAAATGTATTAAAAGCCGCGTCATCAGGAGACCAGCCAGAAACTTCACCCTTAAGAATTGTTCTTACTAACTCTAAATTAGAAGTATAATATTTCATAACTTCCTGGTCCCAACTATCCCATTGGTTGTACATCTGTTCAAATTCTTTCTTGTCAAAAGGAAAACTACCCTTAGCCATTGCATAATCGACCAATGTTGTTAACGAAGTTTGGGGATAATTAGCCTGCAAGGCTTTCGTCTTTCTCGCCAAACCTTCGAAACTAAGAAGCGGGCCTAAAACCAGACGAGGATTACATCGTCGTGACAAAACAACATCGGTCAAAGTATCTACAAATTTTTGATTGGTTGAGGCAATAAAACCTATTCTTTCGCCTGGAAGATTTCTTGTTTTAGATAGGCTATCAACAGTGACTATCCGATCGAGGCTGTTATCGGCTGCTGCAATCTGCAATGGTCGAGATCTGTAATTATTTTGCTGATCGAAATACATATTTTCAAATATTCCATCAAAAAGAATCAGACAACCTCTTTCTTTTGCCAGTCTAATCAGTCTTTGCATTTCTTGATTACCGTATGTTTCTCCATTAGGATTATTTGGCATAGTTAGGACAAGAGCTTTTGTATCTATTGGCAATGATCTTGCTATTTCATCAACTGATGGGAAAAATCTTGTTTGGGCACCAATATCTACGGGATTAGTTATTAATCTGTCTGCAACAAGACCTTTTTGTGCGGCTGAAAATGGTCCAGTGTAATATGAAAGACCTAAAAATACCACTCTCGATCCTGGATACAGTTGTGCCATTGTCTCCATAAATAAATCAACTCCCTCAGTGGCTCCTTCTGTTACGAAAACACCTGTATCAGGAAAAAAATCTCCTTCGGGGTCAATTCTCGAGTCCATAATTGACTTTATTCCTTTGCGTGCATCAGAAGTTCCGAATGGCGCTGTATAGTTAATCGTTAATCTATCATTTTTTAAACCTTGATTAATAAGCCTTCTATATAATGATGGAGCTTCTATTAAACCAATGCCTGGACTTAATTTTAATTTTTGTTCTGCTGGTTTCCAATTTGGCACCAATGAGGAACCGAGTCTGTTTGTATAATCAATAACATCTACTTCTCTAGATCCTCCTATAACATCTTCATTTAAAAAATATGCCCCAGCTGATTTAGACGAATCATTATTTGGATTAGTTCTGGAGCTAGAGTCTGCTTCTTCCTCAGCTAAAGACAACTGCCGTTCTAAATTTCCACTTCGAACAACCTCCATTATCAATTTTGGATATGTTTGTTGTGCCAATTTAAGCCGTGACAATGCATCATCGACGGTTTCTTTTATTCCTTTTTTATTTTCTTCAACGACATTTCTAAATTTTAAGTATTCCATAATTTTTAAATTAAATTTTTAATACCATAAAAAATCCCCGCTTTGGGCGGGGTTAATAATAGATTACTAATTAATAATATATTACCCCGCAGGTGCGAGGTTTTGATGATTTACTCTGTTTAACATTAACTTGTATCCGTTCATTCCACGATTTAACCACTTAGCTATTCTGGCTATCGTAGTTGAGCTCATGCCGGTTTGTTTTTCGATTTGCGTGTAAGGAACTTTTTGGGCAAGCATTTGGGCCACTTGCCAGCGATTAGAAAATTCTTTAATCTCTTCTTCGGTCAAAAGGTCACGAAAAAATCTCCTTGCTTCATCAAGGTCTTTCAAAGTCAGAATTGCTTTAAATAAGCTATCTGAAGATTTGTTCATCCATTTGTTGTTTTTCATATTACTTTATTCAACTAAATCACTTTAGTTAGATAAAGTATACAACATAAATATTAGATGTCAAGAGAAAAAGTACGATATATCGATATATCGAACAAAAACACAAAATTTACTTGTAAGCTTCGAGAGTGAGCCTTTTAGTGAGGGTTTCTTTGTTTCTCCAGATTTTAACTGTTATGGTGGCGCCGATTTTTTTTTCAAGAATCATTTTGGCTAATCCTTGGTCATCATCACCCTTGACCTTAACATCATCAAATTCAATAATAATATCTTCATCTTCAATGCCTGCTCTTTCAGCAGGAGAGCCAGTAATGACTTCAGTGACATAAGCTCCTTCAATCACGTCGTTTAAAATTGCTGTTTGTTTACTGATCATTTTATATTTGACTCCAATGTATGGTCTTTCAAAACTGCTACCGTTTTTCTCAAAATTTTTAATTAAATCTTTAATTATATTAACCGGAATAGCAAAACCGATACTTTCCCCTTCTTGGGCAATAGCCGTATTGATTCCGATAACTTCACCTTTGGAATTAAGAAGCGGGCCGCCTGAATTACCGGCACTAATTGGTGCATCAGTCTGAATGACATTGTCAAGTTTTTCCACGTATCCCTCAAATGGCGAACCGGCAGTTATTCCTCGGCCCAATCCAGATATGATGCCCTTAGTGACAGTGTTTTTAAACTCGCCTAAAGGTGTACCAATAGCAATGGCAGTTTGACCAAGCTTGATTTTTGAGGAATCCCCCATTTTAAGCGGTTTTAAATTATTTCCGGTTATCTTTAAAATAGCCAAATCATTTAGAGGATCGCGGTAAATTTTTTCAACGTTAAGTTTTTTATTATCGTTAGTTAAAACTTGATAAACAGCGTTGGTATCGGAAACAACATGTTTATTGGTAATAATCAAACCATCTTTTGAAATAATAAAACCAGAACCAATATTTTGCTCAACTTTTTTTTGGCTACCTGGAATTTGTTGTAATGGGTTAAAAGGATTAAAAGGATCAAATTGATAAGTATCTGGAGTAGTGGTGGTTTTACTGATGCCGACGGTGACAACAGACGGAAGAGCTTCCTCAACGACCTTAGTTACTACAGATTCTTCATCAAGGATTACTTGTTTTTCAGTTACAGTATTTTTATTAAGGAAATCATTTATTGGAAGAGTAAATTTTTTGCCGACTGCTTGATAAATTACTAATATGATAATTATTATTGCTAAGATCAATAATGTTTTCTTCATAAAATTATTTTACCAATAGTTCAACGGCTTTTTCAAGCTGCAGATCAAGTTCACGAGTCAAAGTATTTCCTTCTTTTATTTGATTTTCAATTTTAACTTGTGGTTCAATGCCCTTGCTATTTATCCAGTCGCCATTGGGTAAAATCCATTTGGCAACAGTGATATGGAGCCCGGCTCCATCTTTAAGATCAATAGCTTCTTGGACAGATCCTTTGCCAAAACTTTTTTCACCGATAAGAGTTGCTTTTTTATAATCTCTTAAAGCACCGGCTAAAATTTCCGATGCTGATGCTGATCCCTTATTAATAATAATCGCCAAAGGAATTTCCTGCAGTTTTCCGGAATTAAAAGATAAATAATCCTTAGATTCGGTTGTGGTTGATTCTTGTTTGACCACTAATTTTCCTTCCGGTAAAAATTCCGATGCTAAATAAACCGCTCCGTCAAGATAACCTCCAGGATTATCTCGCAAATCAAGAACCATTCCCTTAATTTCTTTTTTTTGCCATTTGTCAGCGATTTCTTCAACAGCTTTATCCCATTGTCCAGCTGTATCATCTCCAAACTGATTTAATTTCAGATAAGCCACTTTTTGACAATCGTTTTTGCAGCTATAGATTTTTTCATAATTTAATTCCACTGAAGAAACATTTATTTGGTCTCTAATAATTTCTTTTTCATACTCTTTGCCATTTCTTTCAAAAGTTAACTTTACTCTGGTACCCTTGTCTCCTCTTATTTTGGATACGGCTTGAGAAAGTGTCCAACCATTGGTTGATTCGCCGTTAACTTTGATAATGAAATCTCCAGGTTTTATTCCGGCTTTTTCCGCTGGAGAATTTTTAAGAGGGGCAATAACTGTAATTCGATTATCTTTTAAGCCAAGTTGTGCGCCTATTCCTTCAAATTTTCCCTTTAAATCATCTTTTGATTGTTTGTTTTCATCAGGGCTCATAAAAAAGGTGTAGGGGTCACCTAACGAAGCGACCATTCCCTTGATTGCGCCGTAAAACATTTTTTTAGCATCGAGTTTCTTTTTGTCAACAAATTTTTCCTCAACTTTGTTCCAAGTATCCCAAAAAAGACTGAAATCAATATTTTTGACATTGGTAATTTTGAGATCTTCTTTTTCTATTCCTTTTATAGTTTTATATTCGCCCAGTTTATATCCTGTACCAAAAAGAAGAACGGTTAAAGACAAAACAAGAATAAAATTAGTTATTTTTTTCCCAGTCATAATTTATTTGTAAAAATAAATTCTACTACTTTCTTTGTTCACTAAGCAATAGGAATAATCGCTAATATTTTTTTCCGCATCCGACCAATTCTTAATTTCAGCAAAAGCGAGACTAGTTTTTTCTTCCAAAGGCTTATTGGTGACAAAACCTTGTGTTCCAAGAGCCTCTAATTTTATTTGATCAAACGGACTAATTTCTTGAGCAACGATGATATTATTTTCTACCAATTCGTTAGTTAAGGTTTGGGTTTTTAAAAAAACAATCCTTCCCCCAAAACTTTTATTACTTTTTTTGATTTCAAAATCTTTTGATTGTCCAGCTTTCACTTTTACTAATTTTTTTTTGATCTCAACAATCTCTCCTTTAAAAAAAACAATTACTTGATCCGGCTGATCGCTAGGACAGGTGATAACTATTTTTCCGTTCTGGTGATTGACTTCTTTAAGTGTGCCGTCAACAGGACTGGTAATTTTGGAGTTTGAAAAAAAAGATTTGACTTGAGCTATAATGTTGCCTTTTTCAATCGTATCCCCAACAAACTTTTTTAAATATTTAAAGATTTTTTTGGGGGGAATATTAAGTTTTTGGGCAATATCAATTTCAAGGTCTTTTGATTGTTTTTGTTCGTAGAATAATTCTTTAAAATCAACTTTATTGCCAACTTTTAAAAAGCAGGTTGCATTTTCAGGAATAAAAATCTCAAGAGTCATAAATTTAATTATAGCACTATTTCATTTACTTCATTCCCTGATAGGAGACGTATGGAAGAAGGCCAAGGTAGCGCGCTCGCTTAATTTCTTTGGTTAACATTCTTTGGTGTTTAGCGCAGATACCAGTCATTTCCCGGTGGAGAATTTTTTTGCGCGGGCTTATAAATTTTTCCAGATTAGCTACATCCTTGAAACTTGGAAGCGTTTTATATTGACAAAAAAAACAATTCATTATTTATTACTTAAAATTTTAAAATGGAATATCGTCAGGATTAACATCTTCTTTACTTGATGTTTCTTCAACTGCTACTTCTTCTGTTTTTGTTTCGGCTTTAATCTCCGGCTCAACTTTTACGGGTTCTACGGTGCTTCCACTTAGAGCTTTTCTACCATCTCCAAAAACTATAAAATCATCCATGACTATTTCAGCAATGGTTTTTGGTTGTCCATCCCGTCCGGTAAAGCTTCTGTAAGTTAATCTTCCCTCAAGAAAAATTTTTCTTCCTTTAGTCAACAATTTTCCGCAAAGTTCAGCTAATTTTTGCCAAGCAACAATTCGGTGATATTGAGCTTCTTCTTTTTGCTGACCATCAGCAGTTGTCCAAGATCTGTTTGTAGCTACGCCAAACGTGCAGACTGCAGTTCCGGCTGGTGTATATTTTAACTCCGGATCTCTGGTCAAATTCCCGATTAGTATTACTCGATTTAATGACCTGCTTGCCATATATTAGTATTTAATTTTTAATCTAACTTTAATAAAAGGAAACGGATAAGTTTTTCGTTAAAACCAAGTTTTCTTTTAAATTCGCCCACGTTTTTTTGACTCATTTCAATAGTCCAGTTGTAAAAATCAACCGAAGTAGTTTTTTTAATAGCATAAGCTAAGGTTTTTTTACCCCATTTTTCTTCCTTGATGATTTTTCCTTTAAGGGAAGTTACCAGATCACTTAAATTTTTTAGTTCTTCTTCCTCATTAAGGAGAAAGGTTATCTCATACTTCATAGAAAATTAAAAATAACTCAGATTCAGATGCTTTGAGTTTATATTAAGGTATATAATAATAATTAAAATGGGAAAAATCAAGAGAATATTGCTTCTAGTCGTTCTGGTAGCCCTTTTCTATACTAGGTTTGTCAACCTTTCTTGGGGTCTTCCCTACCCGTTTCATCCGGATGAAAGGAATATGGCAAACGCAGTTCAACAGCTGCATTGCGAATTTTCAATTTTCAATTTTCAATTTTCAGATTGCTTAAATCCGCACTTTTTTGCATATGGGCAATTTCCGCTGTATTTGAGTTACTTTGGGATTCAAACATATCATTTTGTGATAAATCAACTTAGTCCGATCAATTTTGCTGAGGCAGCAATGGCGCTCAGGATAATTTCAGCGATATCGTCAATCCTGAACGTTTTTGTTCTTATAGCAATAATCAAATTACTTTCTAAAAAAGCTATTAGCTATTGGTTATTGGCCATCGGCTTTTTAATATTTACGTTTTCTCCAGCTTTAATTCAATTTGCCCATTTTGGAACAACCGAATCATTGCTCATGCTCTTATACTCACTAATTATTTATTATTGTTTATTACTAATTAATAATAAAATTCTTAATTCTAAATTCTTAATTCTAAATTCTTTGTTTTTGGGATTAACTGTGGCGACAAAAGTTTCTTCACTGATTTTTGCTTTTCCAGTGATTATGGCCATATTAGTTGCTACTGAAAGTAATTTGTTGGACAAGTTATTTACTATTTTAAAATTAGGAGCATTCACTTTAGTTTTTTCGGTTATTTTTTCTCCATATAATTTTATAGCTTTCAATGATTTTTTAGGAGCAATGAGATATGAATCAGATGTAGCTCTAGGTAATTACTTAGCTTTTTATACCAGGCAGTTTTTTCAAACTGCGCCGGTATTATTTCAAGCCCAAAAAATATTCCCTTATTCTTTGGGGTGGCCGGTATTTATTCTTTTTATATTAGGATTTATTTTTTTACCATGGAAAAAAAATTACAATTTTTTAAGATTTTCCTTTTTAGCCTTTTTTTTACCATCAGCATTTATTTATGCCAAATGGACTAGATTTATGACACCGGTTATTCCCATAATGCTAGCAATCGCAGTTTTATTTTTTATCAAAACAATATCAAATATCAAAAATCAAATATTAAAAATACATATTAAAAATAAAAAAGCTTTTTACATTTTTCTTTGTCATTTTGCATTTTTATTTTTAATTTTTGTTTTAATAACGCCGGGTATAGCTTTCTTATCAGTTTATACAAACCGTGATGTGAGGTATACCGTTTCAGATTGGATATTTAATAATATTCCAACGGGTTCGTACATTCTTTCGGAAACCGCCAACGTAGTTGATTTACCTATTCTGAATCCTAATGAAGAAATTAATCAGACAATGAGAGATTGGAATGGTAATTATATTTCTTTTGATTTTTACCATCTTGATGAAGACCCAGTACTTCAGAACAATTTAGAAAAATATTTGATAAACGCAGATTATATCTTTATCCCTTCCAGAAGAATTTTTTATAATCACAAAACAGGATATTCGATATTGAATAAATATTATGAGAATTTGTTTTCGGGAAAATTGGGTTTTGAAAAAGTAGTGGAGTTTACTTCATATCCCAAGATTGAAATATTCGGAAAAAAATTATTGGAGTTTCCGGATGAGCAAGCTGAGGAAACATGGACTGTCTTCGACCACCCGGTTTTCAGGATCTATAAAAGAATATGATTTATTTTTTTTATTTCGAATTTACCGTTCTTGTCTTCAACTGTGTATCCCTTTTTTTCTATTTCTTTTCGAATTTGATCGGCGTTTTTAAAATCCTTAATCTTTCGTGCATACTCTCTTTTATTAGCTAGATCAGTTATTTCTTTGGGAACAGAAATCGTTTCGAGGTTATCCAAGCCCAGTCCAAATATTTGATCAAACTCCATAAGAAGATTATATTTATCAGTTTCAAATAAATTACTTTTAAGCATTTCCCACATGAGAGCGATGGCTTGAGGAATTTGTAGATCATTTGATATGGCGGTAATAAATTTTTGGCGATAATTTTTTAACTCCTCGGTTTCTTTTATATTGTTGTTTCCATTTTGCAACGATAAGGTAACCTCTACAAGTTTTTTATAAGCTTCATTAGCTGCAGTTAATGATTCCCAGGTGAAATTCATTTCCTGTTTATAATGAGTTTGTAGAAAAAGTAATTTTAAACTTAAAGGATTAAATCCTTTTTTCTTTATGTCATCAATAGTGTAGAAATTGCCCAAGGACTTACTCATTTTCTTTCCATCCACCAGAAGAAAGTTAAAATGAATCCAATAGTTGACAAATTTTTTGTCGGTAGCTGCTTCTGATTGGGCAATTTCATTTTCATGATGAACTGGAATATGATCAACTCCACCACTATGAATATCTAATGCTTCTCCTAAATATTTCATGGCAATAGCCGAACATTCAATATGCCAGCCCGGGAAACCTTCGCCCCAAGGAGATGGCCAACGCATCGAATGGTCGGTAAAGCGGCCCTTGCATTTAAACCACAAAGCAAAGTCAACAGGATTTTTCTTTTTTGGATCAATATAGACATCACATCTGATTCCTTGTTTTTTTTCTTTCAGCGATTGACCGGATAATTTCCCATAGTTTTTAAATTTTAAAACATCGAAATATATGGCTTCGTCTGTTTCATAAGTAAAGCCCTTTTCTTTTAATGTTTTAATTAATTTAATCATTTCTTCAACATTGTCAGTGGCTTTAGCTAAAATATTAGGTCTGGTAATATTTAAGTTATCAATCGATTTGATGAAAAAATCAGTATAAAATTTGGCCACTTCCCAGACAGTTTTACCGGTTCTTTTAGCGCCTTTTTCTAGCTTATCTTCGCCGGCGTCACAGTCTTCGGTGAGATGGCCAACATCAGTAATATTCATTACGTGTTTTACTTTAAATCCAAGATAATTAAGTGTTCTTTTTAAGATATCATTACCCATAAAAGTTCTTAGGTGACCGATATGGGTATAGTCATAAACAGTTGGTCCGCAGCTGTAAAAAGTCACTAAAGGTGGATTTATCGCTTTAAAATCCTCAATTTTTCTCGACATGGTGTTATAAAGTTTCATAGAAGTTAGTATAGCAAATCTTAAAGGTTTACTGAAAATTTTTTAAGTTCTTGAGTCAGTGAAAAAATGGGGAGGCCGACGATGTTAAAATAATCGCCTTCAATTTTTTCGATTAAGGCAGATCCTTTGCTTTGGATAAAATAGGCGCCGGCTGCGCCAATAGGCTCGCCAGTTTTTATATAATCATTAATTTCCTTATTTGTTAAATTCCTCATCCAAACTTTTGTAACAACAACTTTACTAATTTTTTTGTTAGTTTTTGTTTCAATAATGGTAAAACCAGTAATTACTTCATGAACTTGTCCTTTAAGTTCAGAAAGCATTTGTTTTGCGTGACCGGCATTTTTTGCTTTACCAAATAATTTATTATTAAAAATAATAAAAGTATCAGCCGAAACAACTAATGCATCAGAAAACTTTTTAGCAACAAACTCAGCCTTTTTTAATGATAAAAATTTAGCCAATTCTTTTGGCTTCATTTTTAAGGACATATCTTCTTTATAATCGGATGAAACAACTTCAAACTTCAAACCAACCATTTCCAACAGTTGTTTTCTTCGTGGAGAAGATGAGGCGAGAATGATTTTTTTAGACATGTCGGGGTGACCAGACTTGAACTGGTGACCTCACGGTCCCGAACCGTGTGTTCTAGCCATCTGAACTACACCCCGAGTTGAATAAATATTATAATCGCTATAACCATTATAGTCTACTGTTTTCCGGAGTTAGCTTTGACTTCTACCTGTTCGCGTTGAGCGACTTTTTTATGAGAGAAAATGCTTTTGCGGGCTTTTCCATGAGGAATATCTGCATTTTGTTCCTGTTGTTTTTTTTGCTGTTCTTTTCTTTTCTTTTCCTGGATTTCATAAACTTCTTTTCTTTTCTTTTCCTCTTCTTCTCTTTTTTTTGTTTCCATCACTCTTTCTTCTCCACCTTTAACCAATTGGAATAATCTGTTTCTGAGAGCGTCTTGTTTTAATTTATCCTGATCTTTATATTTGTTTTGGAGTTTATCGAAATTTAAAGAAGTAGCATTTTTTCCTTTATTAACCTCCGAAGTTTCCTGCCTGCCGGCAGACAGGTTCCGTTGCTCATCAACCGAGTCGGTTTTTCCGGAAGACGATTCTAAAATCTTAAGAGGATTTAAAGTATCGACTACTGATTTAACAGTGGTTTTAGCTGTTGATTTGCCAAATTCCGCAAGTTGTTCAACCGAATCAGACAAAAATGTCCCTTTATTAGCCATATGAATTATAAACCCAATTCTTTTTTTCCCTTTTTGCTCATTTTATCCATTGACCAGGGTGGATCAAAAGTTAATTTTATTTTAATATTATTTCTTGGTATTTTTAGTTCTTCCAATTTATTTTTAATATCATCTTCAATCAGTGAGATTAATGGGCATCCGGACGTAGTTAAGGTCATAGTTATTTTTACTTTGTTTGATTTATCAATATTAATTCCATAGATTAATCCTAAATCAACGATTGATATGTTGATTTCCGGATCCATCACTTCCGCCAGCTTGTTTTTAATAGTTTTTTCAGTCAATTTCATACCTATTTAAATTATAACAAGTGATATAATCAAATAATATGTTTAAACTCCGATTTGTGCCTGTTGGTGGAATGACTGATGTTACAAAAAATATGTTTGCCTATGAGCTTTATGAAGATGATGTGATTAAAGATATTTTGCTGGTTGACTGCGGCATTGGTTTTCCTAAAGAAAAAGAGTTAGGGGTGGATTTTGTTATTCCAGATATTTCTTACTTAAGAGGTAAAGCTGATAAGATCAGAGCTATGATTTTAACCCACGGTCATGAAGATCATACGTCAGCTCTGCCATATTTATATAAAGAACTCGGGCGCCCGCCAGTTTTTGCCAGTAAATTAACAGCTGCGTTTGTTACCAATAAATTTAAAGAATTTGCTGAAAGAGTGGAAATGAACCAAATAAGCTATGGTAAAGATTTTGTTTTCGGCAATTTTAAAGTAAGTTTTATCGCCATGACTCACTCGATTCCCGACACTACTCATCTTTTAATCAAAACACCAATTGGTAATTTTTATCACGGAGTTGATTTTAAATTTGATTTAACGCCCCCTTACGGATCTCCCCCTGATTTTTATGCAATAACGAAAGCCGGAAAAGATGGAATTCTTTGCTTACTTTCAGATTGTTTGGGAGCTGAACGAGAGGGACTGACATTATCTGAAAATATTGTCGGTCAGACTTTTGAAAATGAAATGAGGAAAACAAAAGGAAAATTTATAATGACTACTTTTTCCTCGAATATTTCAAGAATCCATCAATGTGTCGAGGCCGCCATAAAGTTTAATCGTAAGATTGTTTTTTTCGGCCGATCAATGAAAGAAAATACACGGTTAGCCAGTGAGATTGGTTATCTGCCTATTCCCGATTCATTAATAGCTAAAGAACAAGATGTAGCTAAATTACCACCCAATAAAGTTTGTTTAATTATGGCCGGCTCACAGGGACAATACGAATCAGCCATGTCAAAAATGGCGCGCAATCAAAATCCATTTGTAAAAATAAAATCAGGTGATAAGGTTATTTTTTCTTCAGATCCGATTCCAGGTAATGAAGATGAAGTTTATAATTTGATTGAGGAACTTTCACTTTTGGGCGCTGATGTCATTTACAGTGATATTCAAGATCAACTTCATGCATCGGGCCACGGCAATAGCGAAGATTTAAAATTCCTAATTCGTTTTACAAATCCCAAATATTTTATTCCGATTGGTGGAACTATTCGTCACCAGCGACAATATCAAAGAATTGTTGAAGATTTAGGATATGCTAAGGAAAAAGTATTTACTTTAAATGAAGGAGAAACAGTTTGGTTTGTAGAAAAAGGTAAAACATATCTCGGTGACAAAATCGAAACAAAAAATATTTATGTTGATGCTTATGGAATTGGAGATGTAGGCAATGTGGTCTTGAGAGACAGAAAAACTTTGGCAACAGAAGGAATTGTAGTAACTTTTATTGCAGTTGATAGTCAAGGAAAATTGGTTACGCGGCCTCGAATTTTATCACGAGGATTTGTTTTTGAAAAAGGCGAAAAGGAACTTTATGAAAAAGCAGTAATAATGATTGAAAAAGAATTAAAACCCAGAGATATTAAGATTATTGATCTTGAGAATATTAGAAGACCGGTAATCAATGTGCTGGAAAAGTTCTTCAGAGACGAGAAAGGTCGAAAGCCATTAGTAGTCGTAGACATTCTTCAAATTTAAAATTTGAAATTTAAAATTGAATACCTTACCCCAAAGTTTAAAACAGATTTCGTTATTTCTGGAAAGAATGCCTGGAATTGGTGAAAAAACTGCCAATCGTTTGGCTTTTTATCTTCTGAGATTACCCGAAGCAGATCTTAAAGAATTTGCTGAGAATCTTTCTCAATTAAAGCAAAAAACTAAGCTTTGCAAAATATGTTTAAATTTAACAGAGACGGAATTATGTACGATTTGTGATGATAGAAGTCGCGATAAAACAATAATTACTATAGTTGAAGATGTAATAGATCTTTTATCTTTTGAAACAGGTAATATTTATCAGGGAGCTTATCATGTCCTTCATGGTCGGATTGATCCTTTAAATCATATGACCGCCGATGATATTCGTTTAAATGATTTACTAAAAAGAATAGAAAAATATCCTGATTTAAAAGAAGTAATATTGGCTACAAATACCGATATGGAAGGAGAAGCGACAGCCATGCATATACGAAGAAGACTTGAAGAATTAAAGAAAAATTTAAAAAGAAATTTTAAAATTACGAGGCTTGCTTATGGTCTTCCCATGGGTGCCAATCTCGAATACGCAGACTACATGACCCTCAAAAAAGCGATTGAGAATAGGAATGAGTATTAATTAATGAGTTAACGGATTAACGAATTAAAGAATCCAATTCTTGCGCGATGAGGGGGGCGATGGAAATTTCTACCAATTTAGGAATTTTTTGATCATCTTTTAAAACTATAGTATTGGTAGTAAATAATTTTTCAATTACGGAATCCTGGATTTTTTTGGGGGCTTTTTCGGAAAAATCATGATGAGTTATGGCAGCAATCACGTTTTTTGCGCCTTTTTTTAAACAAAGTTCAGCCGCATTAATCAACGTTCCTCCAGAAGTGATAATATCGTCAACCAAAATGACAGTTTTATTTTTAACATCCCCAAATAAACCCAAATCACCACTTTCATGAATTTTATCCAAATTTCTTTTTTTTTCAATAACGCCAATATCAATAGGTTTACCAAAAAAGGCTTCAGCAAATCTTCTACTTCTTTCGATACCTCCTTGATCAGGAGAAATGATCGCTACATTTTCCGGTTCGACTTTACTATTTAAATATTTTTTAATAGCTTGGGCTAATAAAGGAACAGCTGTTAAATGTTTAAATGGTATGGAAAAAACTCCTTCAGTGGCCTGATCATGGAGATCAATGGTATATATTTTATAAAAACCGATTGATTCTAAGAACCTGATAATTACGTTAGCCGATACACATTCACCTGGTCGATGTTGAATATTTTGTCGGGCATAACCAAAATAAGGAATGATTCCAACAACTTTTTTTGCCTCACATCTTCTCAAAGCATCGCAAAAAAAGAAAAGTTCCATCAAATTTGTATCGGTTGGGTTTGATGTAGATTGAATAATAACACCAATTTGATTTCTAATAGAATTAGAAATTCTTACTCTGACTTCTGAGTTTCCAAAACGGACTACTTCAGATTCGGCAATTGGATGCTTAAGAATTTTTCCAACCTCATCAGTCAGTTTAGGATTGGCTGTTCCTGAGAAGATAAACATATTTTATTGTCCTTGTGAAATTTCAATTAATTTGCGAGCGGCAAGTTCTTGGGTTTTTTTAACCGCTTCATTAACCGCGTCGGCTATTCTGTTTTCAATTACCCCATCAACTTCAATTTCCTGAATGATCTGATCACCTCTGATAGTTATTTTAACTCCATTTCTATCAATAACAACCTGTTCTTGTTGTAGAGCAGACTGCATTTTTTGTGCCTGCTGCTGCAATTTTTGTAAATCCCCCAAACCCGCTAAAGGATTAGCCATATTTTTTAGTTAATTTTTAAACTTACTTGATTATAAAACTCTACGATAGCAATCTCAAGCGGTAATGATTCGATTGGTGAGATGCGAAGATTTTGATATGCAACGGTAAAGTATTTAATTAGCTTAACTATTTCTTCTTTACTAAAACCATATTCTATTTTTAACTCATTGTTTATTCCGTTTTTAAATAAAAGTGCATCATGTAGTTGATTAAGTAAGTTTTCAATCAAAATTTTAAAATTTCCGCCTTGTTGACTAAAGTCCTCTACCCATTCGAAAACATTTTTAATATCTTTTTTTTCAATTAATTCCAGTAAATCCTGTTTAAAAATCCCCAGGAATTTCTTGGCTTCGTCATGATTAAGCTTATTTTGAATTTTTAGTTCTTCAAAAATTTTGGCAGCATCGCGAAAAGAATCTTCACAATAATCGGCAATTAAAGAAAAAAGCTTACTGTCTTCTTCGATTTTCTCGGAGACAGAAATTCTTTTTAACATATTGACGATATCGCGTTTAATACCTTTGCCGAATTTAACGATACTGCAACGGGAAAGAATTGTCTTGGGTATTTTTTCTTCGTTAGTTGTAGCCAAAATAAAAATAACCGATGTCGGTGGTTCCTCAAGAGTCTTTAAAAGCGCGTTAAAGGCATCGTGAGTGATCATATGAGCCTCATCAATAATAAAGATTCGGAAACGGTTAGACATTGGTAAAAAAGAAGTGGTTTTAATCAGATTACGAATATCATCAATGCCTCGGTTTGAAGCTGCATCTATTTCGATAACATCGGTAGATGATGAATTTTCAATACTTAAACAATTAAGACATTTATTGCAGGGTTCGATTGACTTTGATTTCCTGGAAAATAAATTATCTTGACAATTAACAGTTTTAGCAAAAATACGTGCACTTGAAGTCTTACCTGTTCCTTTTTGTCCGGAAAAAAGAAAAGCATGAGGAAGTGATGGGGATTTAAGAATATTCTTTAATACTTCTTTGGCTTTAACATTGTCAATTTCATCGATAGTTTTAGGGCGGTATTTTAGATAATACATAGTTTATAATTTAGAGTTCATAATTAAGAATTAAATTCAGAATCTAGAATTAATTCTAAATTCTAAAACATTCTTAATTATAAAATCTTAATTCTGAATTATATTTTCAATTCCGTGTTTAATCAATGTGACTATCATGTCATCAACCCGCTTGTTTCGTTCGGCTGCCAAAAGAACTGCCTGTGGATAACAGATGAAAATTTCACCAGTTGGTAAGTCGATTGACTTTTTTTCTTTATAAGAAAACGAAAGAACAGGAAGAGCAACATTCTCCTTTTTATATTTACCAGCTATAGATTTCATTTTATTTTTGCCAATAAAAACAATATTGATTGTTTCGTCAATATGAATAGCGTCTTTTATTTTCTTTCGATTAACCTTATATCTGGAAGGAGAAATGACATTAATCATCTATTAAAAAAATTTCTATTAGAAAAACCTCTAGTCGGTAATCTTCTCTTTCCCCTTTTTTGTAATCTTTCTTTTTCTTTTATCTTACGCATGAGGGATGGTTTTTTATAAAACATTTTGTCTCTTACTTCCTTAACAATATCTTCCTCAATAAATGAACGGGTAAATTTTCTGAAAAGACTATCTTTTGTTTCTCCTCTTTTTTTAATCATAACCACCATAAAAAAACACCTCCTTTAATCAGTAAAACAATACTCGAAGTATACCTTAATTTTATTACAATTCTTTAATAATTTCAATAATCTTTGGAAGACCTAGTTTGGTAGCAATGGCTTTGGGATTTTTGGCTGAACCATTAAGCAAAAGTTTTCTTGAAGAATGAAGGAACCAAGTGCCCTTTTGATCGAGTTCTTTGATTTTTTCATACAAGAGACCCAAATCTATTTGTTTTTCAGGGTATGCTTTTATTCTGACAAAACCTTTTTGCGGATCTCTCCGGATAACTATTTTGTAATCCATTTTTAAAGCTAGTTTGACTGCCTCTTCATTTCTAGTTTCAATTGCCAGACCTTTTCCCCATCTGGTTTTAATGATTAATCCCTGTCTGATTTCTTCCTCAGCCCTAACTTTATTTAAAAAATTCTGGTAAACACCGTCAAGAATAGTGAAAATAAATTTGAGTCTTTCATCGTCAGTTTTTAAAACATGTTTTAGTCCTTCAACCACCTGATGAAGGCTGAAGTCATGAGTATCTGAGATAGGATCAGGAAAATAAACTTCTTTAAAATTATCAATAAGGGTGACATATTCAACCATTCTGGTTAAGGCAGCAATTTGATGAGATTTTGATAAATGAATTTTTATTTTTTCAAAAATAAGCTTAGTGGCAGATAAATTATTATCGGCAAATTGATGGTGATCATATTTTCCTAAACCCGTATCAACATGAATTATTGATTTATCTTCATCGGGTTTTTTATCTTCCAAAGTTGTGCCGGCCGAAACAAATTTATATTCTACATTTTCCCATCCCGGCAAAAATTTATGGATTAACCAGCATGCAGTCGCACCGTCAAGATCGACGGAAATGTGGGTTACGATTATTTTCATTTTAATTTTAAAATTTCTTCAAAATTTATTAATTCAGTTTTAACTTCATTTCTTTTTTTGACTTCGATTTTGTCGCTGGTTCGTTTGGAGATAACTAATCTATATGGAATACCGATTAAGTCAGCGTCGGAAAATTTTGTACCAGCGCTTTCATTTCTGTCATCAAATAAAACCTCAATTCCAGCATCCATCAATTTTTTATAAACATCATTTACTCTTTTATTGATAATTTCATCCTTTAAATCAAGTCCGATTAAATGCATTTTATAAGGAGCTACATTTTCCGGCCAAATAATTCCTTTTTCGTCATGATGAATTTCGACAATAGCAGCCAGTGTTCGTCCTATACCAATTCCATAACAACCCATATAATAAGGTTTCTCTTTTCCATCCTTATCTACAAAAACTGCATCTTTCATTTTTTTTGAATAATGAAGTCCCAATTGAAAAATATTACCGACTTCAATGCCTCTTTTTTCAATTAATTCATTAAGTGGTTTGTTGACTACTTCTTCGTGTGCTGCATAAGAACCTGTTTTAGAAATATAAAATTTGCTTTCTCCGACTTCCGATTCAACGCAATATTCATGGCAATAATCTCCTCCAATATAACCGTTATCCGCTTCAACAATATATGTTTTAAGACCCATTTGATCAAAAATTTTAGTATATGTTTTTTTCATTAAATCATATATTTTTTTAAATTCTTCTTCATTGATATCAAATGAATATGCATCTTTCATGATGAATTCTTTTAATCGAAGTAAACCGCCACGAGCTCTTAATTCGTCTCTAAATTTTGTCGAAAATTGATAAATATTTAAGGGAAGATCTTTGTAACTTAAATGAAATTTACGGACTACATCAACAAACATTTCTTCAGCCGTTCCACCGAGAGCAAACATAGTTTCATTTCTGTCTTTAATTGTCATTAGTTCGAATCCTGTTTGTTTATCTCTGTTTGTTTCTTTCCACAAAGATAAGGGATGAAGTATTGGAGAAATCATTTCCTGCGCGCCGGCTTTATCCATTTCTGTTTTAATTATGTTGATGATTTTTTCTTGAACGATTTGCCCCAAAGGAAGTATAAAATATCGTCCTGCGGTTGACTCGCGGATAAACCCAGCCTGATACAAAAGTTTGTTTGAAGTTATAGTTGCATCAGCCGGCACAGTCTTTACAGTTTTCCCAAAAAGTTTTGAATATAACATTGATAGAAATTATACATTATTTATTAACGGGTTAACGGATTAACGACTTAGTTTAAGATAAACTTGTTTTAACACAGCTTGGGGGGTGATGTAGGAGGTGTCGATAATCAGATCAAAGAGTTTTTCATCATAAAAATCGTCTCGGTGGTAAATCTCTTTAATTTTTTTAGCCCAGTTTTTAAGTCTGTCGTCAACCATTTGCTTTGACTCTTTGTAGGTCAGTTTTTCCCGCTTGGCAAACCTTTTATAGCGAATATCGTCCTTACAGATAAGTAAAATCTTTAAAACTTTAGGGACTTTTCTGGCGGTTATGCCGGCCATCCAACTATCGATAATTAATTTGTTTTTAGTTTTGAGCAACTCTCTAACCTGATTGTCAATTTCTTTTGATAGTTTATTGTTTTGCTCGTCTGCTTGCTCAAGACTAAGATTATGATCTTTTACATATTGTCTAAATAATTCACCTGTTGAAAAAGTTGACCAGCCGTCTTTGAGTTTTTTAATCAATAAATTTCGAAGAGTAGATTTGCCTGTGCAAATCTTCCCAGAAATTGTGATATTTGAATAATTCATTTATGAAGTTTTCCTTTATAATTGATTTTATCCAACACTTTACCTAGTGTTTCCATTTGCCCGGAAGAATACGTATCAATAACTAAGTCATAATATTTCGGATCCCAAAAATCATATTGACCATACAATATCTGCCATTTTTTAAAATTTTCCTCTTCTCTTTGTTTAATCCAGTGTTTTGCCTCTTCAATAGTTATTTTATCTCTGTTAGTAACTCTATCAATTCGAATATCTTCGTGAGAACAAATTAAAAGAACTTTTAAAACATCTTTTATTCCTTGAGCCATAAAGCCAGATAACCAAGCCTCATAAACGATTTGATTTTCCACTTCCAACATTTTTTTAGTCATGGTATCAATTTCTTTTTCATGTTCATCGGGTCGTGAGAATGCACCCTGCTTATTTTCAAATATATTATGTTGACGATCATATTCTCGCTGAATTTCTCCAACATTAATATGTTTCCAATTTAAAGCGGAAACGAGATTTTTGGAAAGAGTAGAAGTACCGGTCGCAATTTTGCCGGAGATAGTAATTATTCTAACCATAAAATAGTATACCTTATCTAAAATTATTTCGTCAACCGAATAATATCATTAATGGAAATAAGAACCGCCATTGTAAGCAAAAGAAAAAAACCAATTAAATTTAAATACTTCTCCAAGTTTTGATTAACTCTTTTTTTAGTAACCCACTCATAAATAACAAAAACTAATCTTCCCCCATCTAGAGCAGGAAATGGAAAAATATTAATTACGGCTAAATTCAAGGAAAGTAAAGCCATCAATTCCAAAACCGCGTTTTTTCCAAATTTAATCGCTTGATCGGTATATTGAGCAATGCCGATTGGTCCGGTAAGATCGACTTTTGGTTTTTTAAACGTAATAAATTGAAATAATACAGTAACAAGCTGTACGATGATTTGTTTAGTGATGTTAAAAGCTTCAGCCAGACCAAAAAAAGGAGCCTGATACCATGAGTATTTTTTCTCAATAAAAGAAGTTATTACTACACCCAATGGTCCAGTTCCAGCCGGCGGATTTTTTCTCGGCGTAATGGAAAGACTTATTTGCTTGTTTGTTCGTTCAACCACAAGTATTATTTCTTGCCCCCCGAATTTTTTAGAGAGATTTATTAAATCGTTTGTAGTTTTTATCTGATATTCCTTTTTGGCAACAACAGCCTTGATTATTACATCATTATCTTTTAAACCTGCTATTTCCGCAGGTGATTTTTTAGCCACTTGTTCAATAATTACCTTATTTGCTGGGGTTGGTATACCCTGGGTGAATAAAAAAGAAATCAGAACCCAGCCTAAAAGAAAATTACCCAGAACACCGGAAACTAAAATAAATGCTTTTTTCCAAGGTTTAATATGATTAAAACTTCTGCTTTTCTTAATTTTTTTATTTCTTTTTTCTTCGTCAAAATCCTCGCCATATATCTTTACGAATCCTCCAAGAGGAATAAGATTAAGCGAATATATAGTCTCTCCTATTTTTTTCCCGAATATCCTTGGTGGATAACCAAATCCAAATTCCTCAACCAGAACCCCATTTTTTTTAGCAGCAATAAAATGACCAAGTTCATGAATAAAAATAAGTATTATAAGAATAATAATAAAGACTAGAATAGACATAGGAAATTTGAACTATACTTCGCGAATTTCTTCCTCTTTTTTTTCTTTAATAATTCTGATATCTTCGGAGGTTTTTTGAGTCAGATTATCAATTTCTTTTTCCAATCTGAATTTATCGTCCTCAGTAATTTCTTTTGATTCAAATTTTGACTTAATGTGTTTTCTGATGTCATCCCTCAAATTTCTAATCGAAGACTTTTTATTTTCGACTTCTTGGGCGATGACTTTAATCATTTTTTCTCTTTGTTCTTGTGAAAGAGGTGGGATGCGGATAATTATTCGGTTTCCTTGTACAGCAGGATTAATACCTAATGGTGATTTTAAAATCGCTTTTCCGATGTCAGTTAAAACTGATGGGTCAAAAGGAGCAATAGCAATAACGGTCGGTCCTTCAGTAACAATACTTGCCAGTTCCAACAGTTTAAGTTTTGTTTGTCCTCCATAAGCCTCAACTATAAGATTTTCGACAAGTGAAGGGTTGGCGCGACCCGTACGAATGATTTTTAGATTCTCTCTTAATGAAGAAACGATTTTATCTGCCTTTAAATTAAACTCCTCAATAAAAGAATTCATTCTCCTAATTGCCAACGGATAAATCGGTTAAGCTTGATATTCTCTCCAAATTTAATAACAGAATCCTTAATTAAATCGGAAATTTTTTTAGATGAGTCTCTAATATATTCTTGATTTAAAAGATCTTCTAATCTTTCAGTCTTAATAGAGGCAACCTGCATTGCAATTTCCTGACCAAGTTTAACAAAGTCACTATTATTGGCAACGAAATCTGTTTCGCAAAGAAGCTCAACCATAGAGGCAATTTTTTTATTATGATGAACATAGCTAAAGATAGCGCCCTGAGAGGTGGTTCTGCCTGCTTTATCAGTTACTTTTTCAGCACCCCAGGTAGTAAGTAATTTTTTTGCTTTTTCGATATTGTTATTAGTTTCCTCGAGTGCTTTTTTGCACATTGAAAAAGATATCCCCGTTTCCTCACGAAGTATTTTTAGTTTTTTAATATCAAACTGATTTTTCATTTGGTTTTTGCCTGCCTGCCGGCAAGGCAGGAGTTTTAGATTTTTCTGTTATGTAGCCTGCCATTGCCTTTTTAAAAAGACAATCAACGGAAGAAAAAGAATCATCGTTCCCAGGAATTGGAAAGTTCACCAGGCTGGGATCAACATTGGTATCAACTATGGCAATAATTGATAAATTAAAATTTCTAGCTTCAGCAAGAGCATTTTTTTCTTTTTTAATGTCGACAATAAACAAAGCATCAGGCATTTTTTTTAAATCACTTAACCCTCCATAAAATCTTTCCAGTTTAATTAGTTCTTTGCCCAAGGCACTTTGTTCATGTTTTACTAGTTTGTCCCATTGTTTTTCCTCTTTGGCTTTTTTCATGTCTTCCATCTTTTTAACATTTTTTCTTACTGTTTCAAAATTAGTAAGTAGTCCGGCTGGCCATTTGGAAGTAACGTAGCTGATATTATTTTCTTTACAAAATTTTTCAATTGCAGATGACGCAATTCTTTTAGTAGCCACAACCAAGAGTTTTTTTTCTTCTTTGGAAAGGCTAGTGATATATTTTTCAGCCTTATCCAAAAGTTCGGCAGTTTTAGTTAAATCAATGATTGATACACCATTATCCATGGTGTAAATGTATTTTTTTGCTTTAGGATGAATCCTGTTTTTTTTATGTCCCAAGTGGACCTTAGTATCGAATAATTCTTTTATCTGTTTGTCGTTGTCTGCCATAATCAAATAATTTTAACAGCAGAAGCATTTATTTTCAACCGCACGTTGTGTAAATACCTCTTTTTATATTTGTAATTTTTTAAGAAAGCTTTTAAACTCGTCTTTAATATCATGGTGTTGTAAAGCCATCTCAACTGCAGTTTTCATATACTCTAACTTATTGCCGGTATCATAATATTTTCCGTCCTGAATTACTACAGTGTACAAAGGAACGCCCAAATTTTTTAGAAAGTTAATAGCATCAGTAAGCCAAATTTCTCCCCCTTTTCCAGGCTTTATACTTCTTAATGCCCCAAAAATGTCAGGAGGTAAGATATAACCTCCATGAGTAGCGATATCTGAGGGAGCTTCGTTGGGTTCGGGTTTTTCAACTATTTTTTTTATTTTATATATGTTCTTTTCGACCGGATCTAATTCTGCAATACCATATTTTGACAAATCTTCCTTTTTGCTAATTTTGACTCCCGATATGACAATTCCTCCATATTTTTCGTAAACTTTAATCATTTGAGCTAATCTTGGCGGTTTGGAATAAATAAATTCATCTCCCCATAACACTGCAAACGGTTCATTATCTATTACGGGTTCAGCCGTAAGAACCGGTGTTCCGTTACCATATGGCCCTTTTTGTCTAATATAGATAAAGTTAGCCATTTCTGATATTCTTGAAACTTCATCTAGTAAATGTTGTTTGTTTCCCTGTAGAAGATTTTTGGTAAGGTTTTGATCCGGTGCGTCAAAATGATCTTCAATAGCTCGTTTGTTTGATCCGGTAATAATAACAATATCTTTAATACCAGATGCTACAGCCTCTTCGACCACATATTGGATAACAGGTTTATCAACAATTGGTAGCATTTCTTTAGGCATGGCCTTTGTTTGAGGCAGAAACCTCGTACCAAAACCCGCCGCCGGAATAATTACTTTCGTTATATTTTTTTTCATAATTAGTTAAACTGAACTGATACAGAATGATTAACTTCTACATTTTTGTCGATTATAGCCGTAATTTTTGCGATTCCTGAAGTTTTAGAAGTCAGTTTAAATATGCCTATGCCTTTTTTAATATTTTCTTCTGTCGTGATATTGGCAACATCTCCAAGAGTACTTTTCACCTCGATTACTTTATTGGCCAATACTTCTCCCTTACTGTTTCTGCTAAAAACTGTAATAGTTGAGGTTGAGTTTCCGTCGGCTTTTGCTTGAACAGGAAATGCCAAAATTCCCGATTTTTCGGCTGAGACGTCTGTTTCCTCTTTAGCTCTCGTAGCTGTAGATATGGGTTTATTAAAAATCACTAAAATAGCGAATAAACCAAAAGCCATGAGAAAAAGAAAAACAAGACTAACAAACCTTTTATCCATATTTTATTTCAAGCATATCAACTAATATTTAAATTGTCAAATTAGCGCCAAGATGCACCGTGTCGCCTTCTCCGGCTTTTTTTGTCAGAATAATTTTAGATAATTCGTCTTCAATTGTTTCTCTGATGAGTCTTTCCATATTACGTGCTCCAAATTTCTGATCGTAACTTTTCTGGGCCATATCAGCGATAAAATTATCATCAACAACAATTTTGACACGGTAAAGAGAGTAAATGTCTTTAGCAATACGGTCGATAATTATTTTTGACAAAAGAATAATGGAATTTAGATTTAATGGTTCATAATAAATAACTCCATCAAAACGATTTAAGAATTCAGGAGAAAAAATATTTTTTTCAACCAAATAATTAATAAGTTCATTAGTTGTTAAATTTATTTTTTGTTCAAGAGATTTAAATATAAGATCACTAGCCGCATTTGATGTGGCAATAACTATGAGATTTTTGCAATCTACTCTTTTACCCGTACCGTCGGTAAAATAGCCCTCATCAATTAACGACAAAAAAATATTAATAAGATCTTTATCAGCTTTTTCTATTTCATCCAAAAGCAGAACAGCAAACGGATTTTCTCTAATAGTTTTAGTCATTAATCCAGGTTCGTGAGTTTCTATAGATCCAATTAACTTAGGAATGTCGTTCTTTGATTGATATAAAGACATATCAAACCTAATCAAATTTTTATCAGAACCAAAAATAATTTTAGAAACCGTTTTTGCAGTTTCTGTTTTCCCGACTCCGGTTGGACCAAAGAATAAAAATGAAGCTAAAGGTTTTTTCCGTTTTCCAATAAGAAGAAATGCACGTCTAAGGGCTGATGAAATTTTAATAATTGCATTCGGCTGGGCGATAATTTTCTCGTTCAGGGTTTTTTCAAGATTAATTAATTTTTGTCTAACTGAATCATCAAGGGTAACCGGAGCATGAGTTTTTTCAGCCAGCACTTTTTCGATAACATTTTCACTGACAACGGTCTGTTTTAGCTTTTCTGTGGTATAGACACAGGCACTATCTAACAAGTCAATAGCTTTTTCCGGAAATGGAATATGGGTAATGTAAAAATCACTTTTCTCAATAATGCTGATAATTGTTTCAAAAGGAATAATTACTTTATAATTTTTTTCAAAAAGGTAAAAAGCTGCTCTAATAATTTTTTCAGCCTCGGTTTTATTAACTTCATAAACATCAACTTTCTTAAAAAAATGCATAATTTTATCATTGGTATAAATATATTTCTGATAATGAAAGGGACTGGTAATGCCTATAATTTGTATAAGGGAATTGCGGGTAAATTTTTCAATCGGCCCGCTAAAATCAATGCGTGATTCACTATTGGATAAATATTTATCAATATCGTCGATAAGCAAAACAACATTGGTAGCTTCTACCGCTTCCTGAAAAAGTTCTTCAAAAAAATTTTCCCGTTGTTTTTGATCGATATACTGATTAGCAATTTTCTCCATATTCAGTTTTAAAATTCTTTTGTAAACAAGTTGAGTGGAAGTTTGTCCTTCATAAATCTTTTTAGCCAATGCATCTACAATAGTATGTTTGCCTACGCCTTCTTCACCAACGACAATCACATTAGCTTCATTTGTTTGGATTAAGGCTCTTTCTATTTGATCAATTTCTTTTTCACGGTCAATTATATTTTTTGTTTTTATCTGATAGGATTGAGCAGTTAGTTCCTCGCAATAATTATTAAGGATGGGTGTGTAACCAGAAGCCCAATCTCTGGCCAAAGGAGGAATAGAAAACAGGTTTTTTATTTTCCACCACTGTAATCTATGAATATGAGCGGCATAATATTCCTCAAACCACTCCTCTACCTTAATTTTATTTTCGGGGCGAATAAGATGTTGATTTACAAAGTTAGTTTTTAATTTTTGTTTTTTTTCTTCTTCGGTTTTTTCAAAAAGTAATCCTAAAAAAAGAAATGGCAGCCAAAGCATATAAAAGATTAAAAGTACTGGAATACAAGCAAGAAAAACTATTTGCGTAAATAAATAAAAAATAATAATTGAGAAGCGCATGATAAATCCGATAAAACAAGAAATAAGATTGAAGAAAAAACTATCAAAAAGTGCTTGAAAAGAAAACGGACCTTTGGTTGTTTTAGCCGAGAGATTTTTCCACGGAAAAAAAAGAGTTCTTAAAAGGTTGGAGACGGAAAAAAAATAAGGCAGAAAAATAGTTAAATTATAGATTGCTTCTAAAAAATCATGGAGCGATTTTTTGTAAAATATAAACATTTTTTTCAACATATTTAAAATAGATGATTTACCCCTTGACAAATCTTTGATCACCAATATTATTAAATAGTATACATGGAAATTATAGATAAAAAAGAACCTCCGAGTAAAACTCAATTTAGAAGTCAGGAAGGCTCTATTTTACAGTACATCCCAAAGACCAAAGAGAATAAACATTTTTATGAAAATGGTTTATCAAAGATTATTCCCCGCTTAAAAGTTAGGGTACATTCTGTTATTGATGACTGTTATTATTTATGGGAAAAATTTTCCCCTAATAATTCAGTTTTTGATCTATGGGATTTAAGATATTCCTGGTATCAGGGATATCGATATGTTCCCTACTTTTATACGATTTACGAAGGGAAAAAACCTTTAGCAACTTTACCTTTATGGTTTGATGAAGAAAAACGAGAGTATCAGTGGTTCGGCAGTTATTATATGGAAGATAATGTTTTTTTCAGCAAGGATGAAAAGTTCATTGATTTGCTTTTTAAGATTTTGCCTCACCCAATTAATATTAATGCTATTGATTTAAAAAAGTCAAAAGTAGGTAAGAATTTTTTAACTAACCTATCTCTTGATGACCCAAAAAATATTAAAAACATCGGTCACTTTAAATCGATGGAGGAATTACTTAAGACACTGGACAAAAAATCCCGTTATCATCTAAAGTCTGACTACAATAAGATTTTGTCTCTTAATCCAAAAGTAATTATTACCGACATAGACAAAGAAAATCTTTTTGAAGTTTTAGTTGAGAAAAATATTGAAAGGTTTGATGATTGTATTGATGAAGATGATAAAAGTGATTTTAAGGATGCCAAGCGAAAAAAAGCTTTTTATCAGATGGTAAAAAATACCGGTAAATATCAAATAAAATTTGTCGAAGTATTTGTTCAAAATTATTTAGCGGCAATCGATTTTATTGTCACCTATAAAGATATTTATTATACTTTCAGAGGTGCCAATGACATTTCTCGCTTTAAAGGTATTGGTAACTTTATGGTTTACGTGGAATTTGAAGATGCAATTAAAAACAATTATAAACAAGTTGATTGTCTGCAAGTTGACTACGGTTGGAAACACCGCTTCTTTGACCAGAAAGAATTGTTTAAAATGGAAGAGCGTTAAAACATATTAAAATGTAGTCCTCGGTACATTGAATAATTTGACAAATTGATTCAATTAAACTACCATTTTTACTAATATATAAATGAATTATAATGATCTTTCTAAAACTAAAAAAATCTTACTTATAGCTTCATTAGGAATTTTTTTGACTTTGATCATAGTGTCCATGGTCTTTTCCATAAAGCAAAATAATCAAAAGAAGACTTTAAAATCAAAAGCGGCAGAGATTAATCAAGCGCCTAGTCTATCTTTTAACTGGAAAACTTATCAGGAACAAATAAATGAAGGATCACTTGCTCCAGTAAAAAATATCTTAGAAATATCACTTGAGTATGATAAATCAAAAACACCTAATGTTAGTATCAAGAATGTAGTCAAAAAAAACGGTTACGCGCCAAAAATAAATGTTGATAGAAATAAAAGCGATAATATTATTGAAGTATTAGATAGTAAAGGTGTAATTTATACATAACCTTTTATTATCCCCAATAAACTTCAAGGTGCTCCACCACAAATTACTTCTACCAAAAATCCGCCTAGTCCTCCACCCTTACCAAACCAAATAATGATTTTGGATAAAACAGATTTTATTATTACATTGCCTTGGGATAACAACGCTGTATCTTTAAGGCTAAAAGATAAAAACAATAATATTTTAGCCTCTGAATTTTTATCAAATATTGAATCTATAGATAATACCCCAAATTTTAAATCAGTCGTAGGAAGTCAAGTGTTGAATAAATATTCACCCGTCAGAAAAGTTAGTGGGGGAGGAATTGAATCAACTGATGGGTTTTTTGATATTACATTAATCGGTGCCAATTTTCCAGATCAACAAGCTTTAGATTGGTATTATAAAGATGTTCAGATGTATATTACTCATATACTTCGAATAATCCCATTTAATATAAGAGCATCTCAAATCCGATTTCATCGAATTGATAATACAACTAATTTAAATTGTTACCGTCCTTCTTTTTGTCAGCGTTGTACCTATTGTGATTGGGACTTGATTAGTCAAATTGTTAATCAATCCGGATCTCCATGGGATGTTATATTTACAGTATTTAAGGATGCTGAGTATGGTGGAGTGGCTTATCCAGAGGTAAATATAGGTGTTGCTTCTGATCAATACGATGACACTAATCAATATGACTATATTTATGGAGTTATACGAGGGCCTGGATATAATTGGACGCCTGAGGCATTTGTGCATGAATTTGGACATTTGTATAATGCTGGCTATTTAATGGATGAATATCCCTATGGATCAAATACAGGTATGGTGGCAAGAGATAATTGCTATGACGGTAGACCTCTTAACTCTGCATGGGTTAATTTAGTAGGAATACAAGATTATTATTTAGAATGTACAGATACAGCATATTATCAATCTTCTGAAAAAAGCATAATGGGCAATCTTGAGGTAGAATATTTTAATACTGTATCTAATAATCTTATCAATCAAAGTCTTGATGAAAAAGCTGGAGTGGTTACTCCACCCATAAATTTACCAGACGTAGTAATTAAGAATATTATGGATAATCAAATAGTCTCGGGAGATTTTATTGTTAATACCAATCTAATTTCTTTAAATAGTATTGTCCATCATCTAGAATTTTGGTTAAATAATAATTTTTTATTTACTAGATATCCAGCTGACTATAGATTTGGTTTTGGTTCTAATATAACTCTTGCATGGAATACTCGTTCTGTTCCAGATGGCCAACACACTATAATAATCAAGGCGAAAGATGGATTTAATACTGCCGGAATTAATGCGACTAAGTCAGTTTGGGTAAAAAATAATCCTGATACAAACTTTACGCCTATTGGTAATTTTGATTCAATAGATACTAATGGATTAGCTATTGGTTGGGCAGTAGATGTTGATCCATTACCACAGAGTATTTCAGTAAAGTATTACATTACAACACCAGGCGGTCAACCTCAATTGGCCGGTACTGAAATTGCCCAAATTCCACGTTCTGATGTTAATCAAATGGGATACGCCGGTAACCATGGTTTTTCGTGGTCAATTCCACAGTTTTATCGTAATGGCATGACTCATTCATTAAGAGTCTATGCTGTTGATTCACAAAATGGAAGAGAGACATTATTGTCTGGATCACCTAAGTCATTTACTCTTTCTGCTCCAACCCCGACACTTACTCCAACTAACATACCAGTTCCAACACGAATACCAACTCCAACTGAAGCAAAGCAGTATCCCACCCCAACACCAGCGACTTATTACTATATGGGTAATTATCAAGAAGACTGTGTAACTACTTGTAATCGATATCAAAAAACTTGTATTTCAACAAATTGGAATGACGATACAAACTGTACGATGTTAAAAGCTAAAAATAATAATTGTCCAGGAGGATGTTTTCAAAGTACTTTATGGTCAGCCCCTTATATTAATTCCAATAATCAATGCTATTATCGTTCTTCAAGCGTTAATCAAAACTGTAGCGGAAAAAAAGACGGGACAAGAAGATTATGTGCGTGTAGATAATGGGAATACTCTACCACTCTTTTTTAAATAGTCACTAATTTTTTTGTAGATACTTTTAATTTGTGGTCGCTGAGGGATTTGAACCCCCAACCCCTTCGATGTAAACGAAGTGCTCTAACCGTTGAGCTAAGCGACCAGTTGAAGCAATGTGCGCTCTGATGGAGTCGAACCATCGCTCTGTTCTTTATCAGAGAACTGTTTTACCGTTAAACTAAGAGCGCTCTAAATTACCTAAAAATTATAACATATCAAGCTATTCTATTTTGTTGTATTTTTAAAGACAGACGGTATATAATTGTCTTTATGATTTATTTTTCCGAAATAAAAGGAAAGAAAGTCGTAACTGAAGATAAGATTGAGGTTGGTAGGCTTGAGGATTTCATCTTTTTAGCCTCAGTAAATCCCAAAGTTACTAAAATTGTAATTAGGAATAAACAAAAAAAGGATCTCATAATCTTCTTTAACGATATTAAAAAACTTAATAATAAAATAACTATCGGAAAAGCTTTTAATACGGTTGATTTAGATGAAAATGAGCTTTATATCGGGAAAAACCTGCTAGACAAACAAATAATTGATCTTGTTGGTGATAAAATTATTAGGGTTAATGATGTTGCTCTTCAGGAAAGAACGCTCTTGAACAAATTCGAGTTATATGTGGCTGGAGTTGATATTGGATTACTAGGAATCTTAAGATGGTTAAGGCTTGATAAGATAGGTCTTTCGTTTTATAAAATTCTTAATATTGTTCTTAAACTTAAAAAGGGACCCAAATTTCTTTCCTGGGCCGACATACAACCTTTGGAACTTGCTCGCGGTAAAGTTGTCCTTAAGAAAGAAGAAAAAAAATTAGAAAGAATTAGGCCGGAAGATTTGGCGAATTATCTTGAAAAAACAAACATTGCTAATGTTAAAAGAATCCTGCGAATACTTGATGAAAAAACATCGACTGAAGTTATCGGTAATTTAAATATTAATTATCAAAGCTCACTTATCCAACACTTCAAACCAGAAAAGTCGGCTAAAATTATTTCATTACTTGATCCAGTCGAAGCGGTTGATATTCTTTTAGTTTTACCAAGAAGAAAGCGTGAACAAATAATGGAATTTGTTGTAAAAGAAAAGAAGCTTCAGTTAGAAGAACTAATTAATTTTTCTAAAACCGCAATTGGTGATGCATTAACTACAGAATATTTAACAGCTTCATCCAACATGACTGTTAGGGAAGTAATAAATAAAATAAAAAAAGAAACAGCCGAGTTCTATCAAATTGATTATGTTTATATATTAAATGAAAAACAAGAATTAATTGGAGTTGTAAATTTGCATGAATTAATAATGCAGGATCTCGATACTCAGATTTTTAAATTTATGTCTCATGATATTATTGTCATCCATTTAACTACTCCTGAAGAAATTGCTATTAAAAAAATGCTTAAATATAAACTTTACGCTCTTCCGGTTATCGATAAAGAAAAGCGTCTTTTGGGAATTGTGACTTTTGATAATATTGCTGATTTTTTATGTCATAAAGTATGAAAGACTTTTTTAATAGGATAAAACGTACTTTTCTAATTTTTTTAATAGTGATTGGTCCGGGTCTGATTACGGCTTTTGCCGATAATGATGCCGGAGGTGTAGCGACCTATTCTGTTGCCGCTTCAAAATATGGCTATAAAATTTTAACAATCTTGATACCAATAACTGTTGTTTTAGCCGTTACTCAGGAAATTGGAGCCAGAATAGCCATTGTTACTGGTAAGGGTTTGGGCGATTTAATTAGAGAACGTTTTGGAATCAAAATTTCACTTTTTGTTTTTTCAGTCGTTTTTATTGTTAATTTTGGTGTCATTTTGCAGGATTTGAGCGGTCTCAAAGGTTCTCTGCAATTATTTCAACTTGATTATAGAATTTTTTTACCCTTGGTATTGTTGGCACTTTTTTTTGTAGTGATCAAATCAAATTATTCAAAAATAGAAAGATTTTTTTTGTTCTTGATTTTATTTTACTTGACTTATTTTTTCTCGGCAGTTATGGCAAAGCCTGATTGGAATTTGGCTTTAAAATCAATGATTATTCCACCGGGCAAAGTAAGCTTCGATTATCTTTATACTTCGATTGCAGTTCTTGGTACGACTGTTACGATTTGGGGACAGTTTTTTATTAACAGCGTTGTCAAAGATAAAAAATTGACAATTGATAATCTTAAATATGAAAAATGGGAAGTTTATTTTTCTTCAATTCTAAGCGATATCGCCACTTGGTTTATCATGTTGGCAGTCATTGGGACAATTTATAAAAATCATGTTGTCATTCAAGGAGCCGAGGATGCGGCTTTGGCGATTAAACCTTTTGCAGGAGAATTAGCTGGTGTTCTTTTTGGAGTTGGTCTTTTTGTGGCCGGTTTTTTAGGTTGCGCTATTGTACCTTTGGCCACAGCCTATGCGTTTTCCGAGTTTTTTGGTTACTCGGGCAGTCTTGATTCAGATTTTAAAAAAAGCCGTTTATTTTATTCATTATTCATTGTTCAAATCGTTATTGGTTTTATTATTGTTTTTCAGCAGGGTTTTTCTTTATTTAAATTTACTTTAATTGCCGATTTCGTGAATGGAATTTCTTTACCCCTAATATTTTACTTTCTTTACTCATTATCAAACAATGAACATATTATGGGAAAATATAAAAATACTAAAACACAAAATGTATTATTAGTTGGTTCAGGAATTATAATTTCACTAGGATCAATTCTAGGAATTCTTGGTAAATTGCTTAATTTTTAATCTATGAAAAAATTAATTGTTATCTCAGATTGGGTAAATGATTCTTTGACTGTTCAGGAGTTCAGAACAGTAGTCAATGGATTTCTAAAAAATGATGATTCTAATATATCTTTTATTTCTTCAAGTTCGTCAACCGTTCATACGGGTTTTTTGCTTAACCAGGTTGTTGAAACTGAAGAAAAATATGGAAAATCATTAGAAACTGTTATTTTTCAAAATACAGATCCAAGACTGGATGAAAATTCAAATAAAGGCGCACAATTTTTGATATTAAGACTTAAATCAGGTCTTTATGTTTGTGGACCAAATGCAGGATATGATTTTTCATTTATAGTAAAAAAAATTGAAGAAAGCTTTATTTATAAAGGGATAGAACAACCAAGTCAATTTAGATCAAGAGATGTTTTTTCGAGAATTTGTGCTCATTTAATGGACGAAATGGAGGACGAGTTAGATTTAGATGAAATTTCCACTAATAATATTCTTCCTCTTGAAAAATATTACATTGGTCATATTGATAACTTTGGCAATATTAAAACAACAATTCCTTTAGATACATTAAAAGGAAAATTTGAGCTTAATGATTTAGTCAAAGTTAAAATAAATGAAGTTGAAAGAAATGTAAAATTTGTTACGAATCTATTTGGTGGTAAACCAGAAGAATTAGTAATATATCCTGGGTCGTCTGGACCAAAAAATAATCCATATTTAGAAATAACGAAATGGAGTCATTTCGAAGAAAAATCTTCTACGGGAGCTCAGGCTTTTAACAATCCAAAGCCTGGAATTATAATTTATTTTTAATCTAATAATCGGGTTAGGAGGTTTGTTTAAAGTCCTCCTATTCTCTCTCATTAAAAAGAAAGTTTAGGCGGACTAATTTTTTTACTAACAAAAAAATTAGAAAGGAGGTGATCCATCCGCTCCTTCCAGAACGGATACCTTGTTACGACTTAACCCCCATCGCCGGAAGAATCCTCCCCCGATTAGATCGAGGTTCAAATTTTCCCGACTTTGTTGGCTTGACGGGCGGTGTGTGCAAGAGGCAAGAACGTATTCACCGCGGTATAGCTGACCCGCGATTACTACCAATTCCGAGTTCATGAGGTCGAGTTGCAGACCTCAATCCCCACTGAGGATAGATTTCAGGGATTTGCTTGCGTTTGCACGCTTGCAAGGCCCGTTGTTACTATCCATTGTAACATGTGTGTAGCCCAAGGCATAAGGACCATGCTGACTTGACGTTTGCCCCTCCTTCCTTCCCGATGAAACATCGGGACCGTCTCTCGAGACAGATTTAACTCGAGACAGGGGTTGCGCTCGTTGTCCCACTTAAGGGTACTCCTCACGGAACGAGCTGACGACAGCCATGCAGTACCTGTTCGGACCTTCTTGCGAATTTTCCGCATTTCTGCAGAATAGGACGTCCGGATGTCAAGCCTTGGTGAGGTTCTTCGTTTTGTTTCGAATTGAACCACATGTTCCACTGGTTGTGTGCCTCCCCGCCAATTCCTTTGAGTTTTAACCTTGCGGTCGTACTCCCCAGGCAGTCTGCTTAACGGGTTACCTTCGCCACACCCCTTCCAAAAAGGAAAGGATGCAGCCAGCAGACATTCGTTTAAGGCTAGGACTACGCAGGTCTCTAATCTGCTTCGCTACCCTAGCTTTCGTGTCTCAGCGTCAGGATTCTTCCAGAGACTCGCCTTCGCCACTGGTGTTCCCCAGGGTATCAACGCATTTCACTACTCCTCCCTGAGTTCCCGTCTCCCTTAAGAAACCTCTATCCCGACAGTTTTTCCGCCTTTTTCACAGTTGAGCTGCGACATTTAAACGGAAACTTAACGGGACGCCTACACGACCTTTTACGCCCAGTAAAACCGGATAACGTTTGGGGCCCACGTATTACCGACGCTTCTGGCACGCAGTTAGCGGCCCCTTTCTAATAGAATACTATCAACCCAAGCTAAGCTTGGACTTTCTCTTCTATCACAGTGGTTTACGCTCGTTAGAGCTTATTCCCACACGCGGCGTCGCGCGGTCAGGCTTGCGCCCATTGCCGACTATTCCTGATTGCTGCCTCCCGTAGGAGTGGAGCCCGTGTCTCAGTGCCCCTCTGGCTGATCATCCTCTTAGATCAGCTACCCGTCATAGGCTTGGTGAGCTTTTATCTCGCCAACTACCTGATAGGACGTAGGCCCATCCCTAGTCGGACAGTTAAGTCCTTTACCCCCGATTACTCGGGGAACTACGAAGTATTATCCCCGCTTTCGCGGGGCTATTCCTCAACTAGGGGCAGGTTCCTGCGTGTTACTCAGCCGTCCGCCGCTGAATCCCAACCTTGCGGTCAGGACTTCGCTCGACTTGCATATCTCAGGCACGCCGCCAACGTTCATCCTGAGCCAGGATCAAACTCTTAAAAAAATTTTGAACCTAACCCGATTATCAAACTAAAAATAAAAAAAGAATTGACAACAGATTTTCAAAGTGCATGAATCAGCAACTTAATATTCTATATCAAATATCCAATGATGTCAATTGACAAACTATACTATATTTTAGGAATAGTTAATCGTATCAAATCACGTCGATCTTTACAAGTATTAAGTAGACCATAGATAGTGCTGTTTTCCGAGTTTTCATTTATTATCACATCTGTTTTTAATTCCTTGGCAAAAAAAAGATCAATTCCTTTTATTTGTGATAACCCACCGGTTAAAACAATTCCACTTTTATAAATTTCATCGACTACCTCAGGAGGTGAAGCTTCAATCAGTTCTTTGACGGCATCAATAATTTGCGTAAATGGGGTAATTAGAGCCTCCTTTATATCGGATGATTTTATTCTAATCGATTTTGGTAAACCGTTTTCCAAGGATTTTCCACGGACAACAGTTGTTTTTTCATCATTAGTAAAATTCATCAGGTTAATTTTCAGTTCTTCGCAAGTATTTTCTCCCAAAATTACTCCGTTTTTCAAGTAAACATAATTAGCAATTGATTTGTTCATGGCGTCACCTGCAGTTTTTAAAGCTTTTTCACTAACTATTCCTCCACCGCTTATAACGGCCATTTCGATTAAGCCTCCTCCCAAATCAACAATCAAAATTGGATGATGAGAAAAAATATTCATTTTTAAAGAAGCCGCATTAGCTAAGGGTTTTTCAATCAGAGAAACGTCGGAGAAACCTATCTTATAAAGTACTTCCTCGACTGCTTTTTTTTCAATCTCAGTTGAAATAAATGGAACAGATGCAACGGCATGCATTGGAGGTTTAATAAAAAAATAATTTTTTAAATATGGAAGAACTGACTTTTCAATGTATTTTCTAATTAAAGATACTTGAGCGTCAAAATCAATAATAACTCCATTGACAACAGGTCTTATAATCTTAATAAAATCTGGTGTTTTACCAATTATCAACTTTGCTTCGTCGCCAAAAAAAATGTAAGAGTGAGTTTTAGTGTTTAACCCTAGAAAAGTCGCTTCTTTAAGGACGAAGCCTTTTGTTAAAACCGCAATTTTAGTATTAGTTGTTCCCATATCCACACATACACGAAATGGTGAAAAAATAGGAACTTTAATTTTGGATAAAGATTCGTTAAAATTAAACATATAAAAAATGTCAAAAGTCAAAAGTGAAAAGTCAAAAGCTCAAAACAATTCAATTACGATTATAAACAAAATAGTTCTTTATTTATTTTACTCTTTATTTTTTGTCATTCCCCTATTGATGGCTTCAGTTACTTCCGAACTTTTTGAATTCAATAAAATGTTATTTATTTATTTTGCCGCCGCCCTAATTTCTTTTCTATGGATATTGAAAATGATACTGCTTAAAAAGATTATAATAAAAAAAACATATTTTGATATCCCAATAATTATCTTCTTGCTAAGTGAAATACTGTCAACAATTTTTTCCATTGATAGACATACATCTTTATTTGGTTATTACGGACGATTTAATGGTGGTCTTATTTCCATTATAGTCTATCTCATTCTTTTTTACGCTTTTGTTTCTAATATTAAAACGGAATCCGTGATGACAGTTCTGAAAACATCACTTATAGCTTCGCTATTGGTAATTCTTTGGGGTTTACCGGGAAAATTAGGATATGATCTTTCTTGCTTTTTATTTTTAGGACAGCTAAATAACAATTGCTGGACTGATCAATTTCGTCCGCTTGAACGGATGTTCTCTACCTTGGGTCAACCCAACTGGCTAGGCGCGTATTTAGCTATTAATTTTTTTATTGCTTTTTATTTTTTCATAAGTCAAGAAAAATACAGAAAATATTTTGTTTATTTAACTCTGACTTTTTCTGCCATTTTGTTTACACGTTCAAGATCGGCATTAGCCGCAGTAATGGCCGGTTTTACGCCGTTTATCGTTTACTTAATTATTAATAAAAATAAATTGCAGGTTTTCTCCAATAAACTAAAATATTTAAGTTTGGCTTTAGTTATGTCAGTACTTTTTTTCAAAACGGGAATTGGAAAAGTAGATAAACTAATAGATTCAAAAACTTATCTTAATTTAATTCATATTAATAATAAAAAACAAGATACTCAAAAAGTTGCAACAGTTAACGCTGTAAAACAAAATATTACCGAAACAACAACTAATGTAACAGAGTCGTTTGATATCCGGAAAATAGTTTGGGAGGGTGCGATTGAATTGGGAAAACGTTATCCCGCTTTAGGAACAGGTGTCGAAACATTTGCCTACAGTTATTATTTTGTAAGACCTGTGGCGCACAATCTTACTTCCGAGTGGGATTATTTATATAACAAAGCTCATAATGAGTTTTTAAACTATTTAGCCACAACAGGTTTTATTGGTTTATTGAGTTATGTTTTGATGATGGGGACAGTTTGTTTTTTTATGATTAAAAAAGGCAAGGATAATTTATTGTATCTTTGTTTATTTGGATCATATATCACTATTTCCGTAACTAATTTTTTTGGTTTTTCCACTACCACAGTTAATCTATTTTTCTATCTGATTCCAGCCATAGTCATATTACTAAATCAAACCGAAGGTAAACCTGAAGAAGAAAATAAAACCAGTTCAAAATTAACTTCAATACAAAAAGTACTGATAGTATTTTTTTCCATTGCTTGCCTTTACCTGATTTCTTTAGTTGTTAGATATTGGTTGGCTGATGTTAATTATGCGGAAGGAGATAAATATTATAAAAGCGGTTATTATCAGGCATCAGCTCAATATTTTCAAGCAGCTTTAAACCTACGAAACGAACACGTTTATGAAGACAAAATGGCTTACTCTTTAGCCAATTTGGCTTCAAGTGACTCTGCTAATAAAGAAAATGATCAAGCCGATAAAATAATGAAATTAGCAAAATACTATAATGATAAATCGATTAATGCCTCACCAAAAAATATTTTATATTGGAAAACCAAAGCGAAAATTTATTATGTTTTCTTTCTGATCACTTCTGATCAAAAACAAATTGGTACTAGTCTCGAAGCATTGTCATATGCGGCTAAGATTGCCCCGACTGACCCTAAGATTCCACTTTTCCAAAGTCAATTTTACGCACTTATGGCTGATGAGGAAAAAAATCGATTAAAAAAAGAAGAGTATAAAAATTTAGCTTTTGAAAAAATAAACAAAACCTTAGAGTTAAAACCCAACTACGAAGACGCCCTCACTTTCAAATCCCAGCTGGAAATGAAATATAAATGACGTTACTGGTGCGGCCGCGACGAAATCGCAACAAAATTGTAGCAAGTCCTTGACAAATATTTTTAAACAGGCTAACATAAAAATATGATTAATAAGAAAAAAAAGGAAAAGACAAAAACTCTTAGGATAAAAAAATTTCATAGAAGAAAAAGTACTGCGCCAGAATCTGGTGGTTTACCATAATAAAATAAATAAGCTTTAGTCGTTTAAAATTAGAATATGATTAAAAAAAGAGTGAAGAAAAAAGCTAGATCTGTTAAGATTATAAAAATTCAAAAGAGAAAAAGTACAGGGCCAATAAGTAGTGGCTATGCATAATAGTGAAAGATACTTCTAAGATTTTTAGGGATAATTGGCGCTGCCGATTTTAAATTTACAAATACAACTATTGTCTTCTACAACACCGCCATCAAAACAATTTGCTTCAGCATAACCACCTTGCTTTACTCCAGATCCTTCATCTTGAGTGTTTTCTAAAATTGAGTAAATCCCATATCCTTCACCATCAGCGGTTTCATGAATATAAACATATTTACAGTTGCCTTTTGTTTCCTTAGGAAGTCTTTGAATATATGTTTTAGTGGCACAACCATCGGGATCTGGATGACAAAGTTTTCCACCACTAGTTAAGTCTAGTGTTAACGGATAAGTCAAATTATCCTCATAATAAAATTCCAAAGCCCTTTGTACCTGTTCCAGATCAGCCTTTCTTTTGGCATCTCTGCCTTTTTTCAAGGAAGTAATGAATGTTCCCGTTATTAAAGTTGCAAGCACACCCAGAATAACAATAACGATCATCAATTCAAGCAAAGTAAAACCATTTTTTTTCTTCATATGATTAAATATATAAATTACTATGATTTAAATCAATACAAAAAAAACAGGCCTTTCGGCCTGTTTTTTATTAATAGAAATTGACTTATTTAACACACCAATAACAAGTTGCATGTGTTGGATCCGCTGCACCGCAAGTATCAAGACCTGCTTGAGTAAATTTAGTGTTGGCGTCGGCTATAAACGATTTAGATGTTGGTTTATAACAAACAGAAATTGTTGCATTTGTATTAGATCCATTAACATAAATTTTTCCTAATGTACCGACTCCAGCGAGTGAAGAGAAGTCGCTTTTTAATTCTCCTGTTAATACTACGGCTGCGATAGTGTTTGTTAAACTTGTTAAAAGAGCCGGAGCTGGAATAGTGTCTGCTTGTCCATCTAACGGAGCTGCACAAGCACTAGTATCACACCAAGGCATATAGTTTTTTATAGCATAAAATCTTATTACTGCACCATGTACCTCTGAAACAGTATTTCTTACTCCAGTATCCGTTCCTTTCTTAAGCTGTTCAAATGGATCAAGAGCGGCCAAAAGTCCAACTGCCAAAGCTCCAAGAAGAGCAATAACTATGAGAAGTTCGATTAAGGTAAAACCTCTTTTTTTAAACATAAAATTTATTAGAAATACTAATATTTACAGTATAAAAGAACTCCTAAAGATTTGTCAAGGGTATTATTTAAATGAAGATGTTAAACTATAAATTGGAGTAATGACTGAAATAACCAAGAAGCCTACTCCTACGCCCAAGATAACTAAAATAGCTGGTTCAATCAGGGTGGTCATTGCTTTAACTGTAAGTTCAGATTCCATTTCGAAATATTTCGAGATTCTAAGCAATGTATCATCAAGGTGACCGGTTTGTTCTCCTACAATTGCCATTTGAACAAGAATCGGTGGGAAAATGCCTTCTTGAGACATTGAGTTACCTAAAGAAACTCCCTTTTCCACTTGGCTGTAGACATGTTTAAATCCATTTTCAAAAATCATATTGGAAGTTGTCTCAACTACAATATTTAAGGCATCAAGTATAGATACGCCGGCGCCGATTAAAATAGATAACGTTCGAGTGGAGTCCACCAATGTAGAAATTTTAACAACATTATTTATTACTGGTACTTTTAAAATAAAAGTATCGAACATGAGTTTTCCTGCCTTTGTTTTAAGATAATTTTTTAAAGCGATTCCAGAAACAACAACTGCTAGAATGATAAACGGCCAAAATCTAGAACTAAATGAAGATACAGCTATTAATATTTGAGTTGTCATGGGTAGTTCGATATTGAAATCTTTGTATAAACCAAGAAGTTTAGGAATAACAAAAGTAATCATAATAAACATGACCGATACCATAGCGACAATAATTACAAGCGGATAAATCAAAGCCCCTTTTATTTTTCCCTGGAACTCTCTTTGTTTCTCCAGATTATCTGCTAATTTAAGCAGGATGTCACTTAATTTTCCCGAAGCTTCGCCTGAACGAATAAGAGCAATATAAAGATTTGAAAAATAGTCGGGATATTTTTTAAGAGCTGAGGATAAAGGTTCACCGGCACGAACTTCTTTATCAAGCTCTTCAATCATTTTTAAAAGCGGTATTTTAGTAATCTGTTTTTTCATAATATCAAACGAATCAATCAATGTTAGACCGGCGTTAAGCATAATAGCCAGTTGTCTTGTCAAATCAACAATATCGGTGAAGCCTACTTTATTTAAAAATGCAAGATTAATTGTAGTGGACTGGACTTTCTCAATTTTAATTGGTATTAAATTGTTTTTCTTTAAATAACCAACGACAACGTCAACATTATCCGCTTCAATTTTTTTGATAACAATTTTATTGTTATTCAATGCCTTGTACTTAAAAAGCATATGTTATTTAAGGAATTTTTTAATCTCTTCCGGTCTGATTGAACAAGCAAAAGCAGTTTCTCTGGTAATTAATCCTTTTTGAACTAGAGCGGCCAGATATTTTTCGAATATAAGCAATCCCTGTGCTTCTTCAGTTTCCAGTATGTTGTCAATGAGATGGGTTTTCCCCTCTCTTATTACAGACGCAATCGACGGAATATTATATAAAATTTCAAGAGCAGGAATTCGATTGGTTCCTTGTGCATTGATAACCAGTCTTTGTGCAACAACAGCTTTTAATATCTCTGCCAGTTGAGATCTGACTTGGTTTTGTTGATGTGAAGGGAAAACATCGATAATACGGTTAATGGCTTCAGGAGTAGAACCGGTATGCAGAGTAGAAAAAACTAAATGACCTGTTTCAGCTATGGTTAGGGCGGCTTGAATTGTTTCGTAATCTCTCATCTCGCCAATCATAACAATATCAGGATCTTCTCTAAGGGCAGATCTTAAAGCAATGGTCCATGAATGAGTATCCTGATGTAACTCTCTTTGAGAAATAATTGACCTACCTACAGGAAAAACATATTCGATTGGATCTTCAACGGTGATAATATGTTTGGCAGAATTCTGATTTATTTCGTTGATTAAAGCGGCAATGGTTGTAGATTTTCCTTCACCAGTTGGCCCGGTAATTAAAACTAATCCTTGATTGAACTTAGTAAAATTATGAAGTGAATTGGGCAAGCTTAGTTCTTCAATGGTTCTTATTTTACTACCAATTAATCTAAATGACCCGGACAAACCTGTTCTTGTTAAATATAGATTGACTCTAAAACGAAAGGATTTATATTCATATCCAAAATCAATTTCTTTATTGGCAACAAGATTTTCCTTTTGAGCATCATTAAGTAAGCTAACAAGCATAGTCTTTGAAAAGTCAGCTGTTAAAATTTCCAATTGTTTAAGATGGGTTAGTTGACCATTAATTCTAATTGAAGGAAAAAAACCTGGCACAAGATGAAGGTCAGAAGCTTGTTTTTCAATTGTAAAATCCAATAGTTGATTTATGTCCATATTTTTATACCTCTGCTACTCTTAAGACTTCCTCAATCGTTGTTATTCCTTCAAGTGTTTTAAGGTAACCATCCTGCTTCATAATTATCATTCCTTCGGTTTTTGCCTGAGCTTCAATTTCTTTGGCCGTTGCCTGTTTTAAAATCATTTTGTTGATGGTTGAGGAAATTTTCAGTAATTCATAAATTCCTATTCTACCCAAATAACCAGTATTGTCGCAGTGTTCACAACCTTTACCTTTATATAATTTTATTGGTGTATTTTGCCCGTTTTGTCGGGGTAAAAGATCTCCCAAGACCTGTTTAATATTTTCTTGTACTTCGGCTGCAGGTTCATATTCTTGTTTACAAAAGGTGCAAATTCTTCGGACAATTCTTTGAGCCAAAGAAGCGTTTAAAACGGAAGCAATTAAAAACGGCTCTCCCCCTAAATCAATCAAACGTGGAATTGAAGTAGAAGAGTCATTGGTGTGGAGTGTTGAAAAAACAAGATGACCCGTTAAAGCGGCTTGGATGGCCAGTTGAGTTGTCTCAGTATCTCTGATTTCTCCAACCAAAATAATATTAGGATCTTGCCGTAAAAAAGCTCTTAAACCATTGGCAAAGGTTAATCCTGCTTGAGGATTAATCTGGACCTGATTTATGCCCACAATCTGATACTCAACCGGGTCCTCAAGAGTAACTATATTGACACTTGGTTTATTTAGTCTGGATAAAACCGAATAAAGAGTAGTTGTTTTACCGGATCCAGTCGGGCCCGTAACTAAAATAATACCGTAAGGTTTGGCAATTGCTTCTTCAAGATCTTTAAGGTGCGGTCCACGGAGTCCAAGCTCATTTAGCGAAGGTAAGCCTCCGGTTTTTTTCAAAAGTCTCATTACTATTTTCTCTCCATGAACGGTAGGTAGAGTTGAAACTCTCAAATCGACGATTTCTTCTCCTAGTGTAAAAGTGAATCTTCCATCTTGTGGGATTCTTTTTTCATCAATTTTCATTTCAGACATAATTTTTATTCTTGAAACTACGGCTTCGTGTATTACTTTAGGCAGGTTAAGCTTTTCCTGTAAAATACCATCAATTCTGTATCTGACTTTTGTACGATTCTCCTCAGGTTCAATATGAATATCAGAAGCGCGGCTCTTAACAGAAAATTCCAAAATAGTATTAACAATTTTAGCAATAGGAGCCTCTTTTACAACAGTACCGATGCTGGTAGAAGAAGTTTTTTCCTCAGGAGTCACTTCACGTAAAGCTTCTTTAACATCAGGAGAAATACTTTGCGAAAAGGCAATGTCAATAACCTTAATGATATCGTTAAGATCAGCCATAACAAAAACAATCTTATTGGCTGTTTTTTTTTCTAAGAAATCAAGAAGAGAAAAATCATGTGGATTAGCCGTGGCAATAAATAATTTATTTTCATGGGCGTTATAAATATAAGGAAGAATATGATATTTACGTGCGATTGATTCAGAAATATAACTCAGAGCTTGAGGATCAATAGCGACATTGGAAATATCAACTGTTGGTAGGTTTAAAACTGTACCAATAGCATTAAGAATACACGATTTTTTAATATCGGTCTTCTGAAAAAGATATTTATCTATTGGAATGTCATTCTTGACACTATCAACCTCTATTTTTTCTGCCTTTTCACGATCAATGACTCCTTCTTTTACCAAAACATCAAGAACTGCTCTTGGAACTAATAGCATATAATTACAATATATTTGTATTTTTAGTAAAATTCAATAGTAAGAAATATGATTCCCATAATTTTAGTTTCGGATAACAATAAAGAGACGGAAAAGTTTTTAAAGGAGTTAATTAAAAAAGAAGGTTTTTTGGAAAAAGATATTTTTGAAATTAAACCCCAGGAAGAAGAGATAACTATCGATCAAATTAGAGAATTAAAAAAAAGTATTAAATATATATCAAATAAAAAAGTATTCGTTATTTTCAGTTTTGATTCAACCGGCCAAGAAGCTCAAAATGCCCTACTTAAAACACTAGAGGAAAAAACGGATAATAACCAGTTTGTTTTGATAGTACAAAATCCGAGAAGAATTATTCCGACGATTATTTCCCGATCAAAATTGATTTTCAATAAATTAAAAAACCAGAGCCAGGTAAATAAATTTACGGATATTATAAAATTTGTCGAAAAAACCAAAAATTATGGTTTTTTGGGCGAGTCTTTAATTTTAAAGATAGACAGAGATGTTTCTTTACGTTTTGTTGATGAATTACTTGCTTATTACGATACAAAGTTAAAAATCAATGGTATTAATTGCGCAAAAATTCTTAATGAAATAATAAAAACTAGAGAGTTAATTAAAACAAATAATCTTAATCCTCAGCTAGCTATAGACAATCTCTTGATTTTTATTTTTCATCAATATAAGATAAATAATAGGTATGAAAAAAGGCTTTACCCTGATTGAGTTATTGGTTGTCATAATTATTATTGGTACCTTAGCTGCTCTTTTAGTTGCCAACTTCATGTCAGCCCGTGAAAGAGCCAGAGATGTTCAAAGAAAACAAGACATAAAACAAATTCAAACAGCTCTTGAAATGTATAAACAAGATCAAAGTCCGCCATCTTTTCCAGCAGCGCTTCCTAGTGTAGGTAGTTGTTGGTCTTCCGGAGCCAATTGTACTGGCAATATATATATGAAGATCTTTCCCGGTGACCCAAACAGAACTTCATCCGATTACTATTATCTACGGGATACTCTTGATGTTCTTAAATATACTCTTTGTGCTTGTTTGGAAAACAAAGCCGATTCCAGTGCAGAAACTGGTGATTGTCTTGAGGATAGTACACCTGCTGGTTTTCCAGGAGGTATTGAAGCCAGTTATACTTGTAGTTCAGATAAAAAAATTGTAATTACTGAACAATAAAAAAGTTATAATAAATTATTATGAATAAAAAAGGTTTTACATTGTTGGAAATGCTGGTTGTAATCGGAATTATCTCTATTTTAGTTACGATTGCTACTGCTTCATATTCGACAGCCATGAAAAAGTCGCGAGATACCAGAAGAAGATCAGATATGTCTGCAATTCAAAACGCAATGGAACAATATTATTCATCGTGTTATTCTAAATATAAGGATTTGGCTGTAGGAGCGCTTCCAGCTACGATTGCGACGGTGGCATCTCCAACTTGTGAAGTTTTGGCAATAAGTACTATCATCACCGTTCCTGATGATCCTCAGGGTGGTTCATATCAATGTGTCGGTACTTGTGATGATACCGCCTATACTATTTGTCCCCCAGTTCTTAGCAATGGTAAGTATTTAGAAACAGAAGATTGTACGGTAGCAAATAGAAGTTGTTGTTTGTCCAACCGTCAATGAAAAGCAAGGAAACAAAAAAAAAGGCAAGCTTTACCTTACTTGAAATATTAATTGTCACAACAATAATTGCCCTTCTTGTTAGTGGTGCAGTTGTTTCTTATTCGCAATTTTCAAAACAAGCAAGAGATTCTCGAAGAAAAACCGATCTTGAAAACATAAGAGCAAGTTTGGAAATGTACAGAAGCAATGTTAATATTTATCCTGCATCACTTGATTCGTTAGTACCTGATTATATTATTTCTATACCGAAAGATCCAAAAACTGCTGTTTCCTACTCAAGCGGTTATACACAATTATTAAGCGGCAGTAGTTATTCCTTATCTTGGGCATTAGAAGGTGGTGGAAGTTATACGGTTGGACCATATGGATCATCTCCATAATGAAAAGAATATGATGATTATGCGTGTTTTTAACGACGACAAGGGAAGAAAATCATTTACACTGATTGAACTAATTATTGTCGTCGCCATTATTGCACTTTTTTCTGGAATAACCATGGCTTACTTTAATAATTTTACAAGGGAAAAGCAATTATCAAACAATACAAAAAAGTTAATAGATGTTGTTGATTTAGCCAGAAAAAAAACCAACTCTGGTGACAATTCAATGTGTTTGGGGGCTGATGGTACAAGCGATGGTTTTTCAGTTGTAATTACCGGCGCTAATTCTTATAAGTTGGAACCTGTATGTATGGTTGGTACTCCTTCAATTGTTACTTATCAGACAGAATCAAATGTTCAGTTCGTCAACACCAGTCAACGGATTGATTTTAAACCTCTTGTTCCGTTAGATTCAGGAGTTCAGATAATATTAAAGGAAATAAATCTGGATAAATGTTTGGCTGTGAAGATCGAAACATCAGGATCATCAGAGCAAATTTCGTGCTCTAATTGTGACAATTGTAATGATCCCACTTAAGCTTATGAAAAATAAAATTAATTTTCTTTCCTCATTTTCTTTAATTGAGGTTTTGATTTTTATTACCATACTAAGTATTTTTTTTGTGGCAGCTGCTTCTGTCACGATTGGGGTTTTAAGGGATATAAAGATTAATGAACATAAAATTTTAGCTACAAGATATGCCAGCGAATTGATTGAATGGATGAGCGGAGAAAAAGAAAAAGGTTGGATTGAATTTACTGGTAGTTTTTCCAATGGCACTAACTGTTTTTCCGGTTTAAACTGGAATGATTTAACTACTCCTTGCGATGCTATTAGTTCAACAATATTTACGAGAAGTGCCGATCTGACTAAAAATCCCGCCAACGATCAAGTAGATGTTGTAGTTGAAGTTAGTTGGAATGAATTAGGAAAAGATAATTCTGTTCAAAGTACTAGATTATTTAAACTCTGGGAATAAATTATGAAAAAAAAAGCATATACGCTTATAGAAATGGTGGTGGTGATTGCCGTGATTGGACTTATTCTACCGGTTTTATTTAATATCATATTTGTAATTGTCAATCAGCAAATAAAGGTGATGAGATTGTCTGAAGTTAAAAGACAAGGTGATTTTGCCTTCAATACTATAGAAAATGTGATTAGAAATTACGGTTATAAAATATATTCTGATAGTGGACTAACGGATGAAAAATGCATCGTATCAAGTCCATCATATTCTAATGATGGTAGTAACTTTTATGTTAAGGATAAATTTATTTCCACCTTTCAATTTTATACAACACCAGACAGAATAGCTTCACTAGGAGCCGATTTAAAAACGACCTATCTGACTAACAATAATGTTGATGTCTCAGATTTTGTAATTTCCTGTCAATGGATATCAAGCTACTCCGCTCCTTTAATAACTGTTTCTTTTAAAGTTACCTATCAAAATACAAGCGGTCGAACAGACGAAACAGCCTCCATGACTTACCAAACCAGCATCAGACCACGGGGTAATTGATTTTTATTCAATAATTCTTTATATTGAAAATATGAGTGATAGCTTAGTGTTAAATTTGGGAGAAAATTTTGTTAGGTTGGCAGATGTAAATGCAGATCCAAAAGGACTTGAGTTATTATCGTTGATTTATCAGGATAATACGGGTTCTTTTATAATCGAAGAAACGGAAAAAGGTATGGAAGAAAAAGCAAAGTTAATTGAAAAACTAACTATTAGTTTAAAATCAAAAAAGAAAAATACCAGGATAGTTATACCAGACGGACTGACTTTTTCTCAAATAGTTGAAATGCCCAAACTTAGAGAAAAAGAACTTCTTTCTGCTATTAAATATCAAGCTGATCAGTTTATTCCAATGCCGCTTGACGAAACAGTCATTGATCTTGAGATTTTAAATGAAGATAAGTTAAATAAAAAACTTCTCGTGCTTATTGTAGCCGCTCCGCAAAAACTGATATCGACAATCTCTGATCTGGTTAGTATGGCAGGATTATATCCGGAAAGTATTGAAAATGAACTAAGCGCGGTCGGCAGACTGCTATCTTTTTATTCGGGCTTATCCAATCTTAAATCTACAGTTTTTCTTAATTTTGGTTTTTCTACCAGTTCTCTTTATTACTACAATCATGAATTGAAATTAATTACAGATATTCATAATTTTAAACTTGGATTAGAATTATTTTTAAAGGAGATTCAAATTAACACGAATTTAGACATATTGAAAAGTCGAGACGCTATACAAAAAATAGGATTAAATAAAGATGCTTCTCTGGATTTGGAAAGTATTTTAAAACCATCCACGGAAGAACTAATCAAAGAGATAGAAACTTTTTTATTTACCATTAAAGATAAATATCATCTATCAAAAATTGAACAAATTTTTCTTTTTAATCAGGCAAGTTTAATAAATTATCTGTCCCAAAAAATTACTTCTCATTTTGGAATACCTGTTTCTTTATACAATATGACTAATTTTATTAAACAAAATCAAATTACCCAGGGGTTAAATAATAGCCTTTCTCCTTTTATATCGCTATCAGGCGCAGCTATATAATGAAAAAACGAATAAATTTATTAACGAAACAAATAGAGTATCGGGGGTTAGAAGCTTTTTTTCAAGCTTTAAGAATATATATTTTGGTTTTTTTTGGTATTTTCGTGGTGGCTTTCTCTCTCGTATTTTTTTTTCTTTATAAACAGTCTGCGGTAAATCGAAAATTACAAATTGAAAAGACAAACTTACTTCAATATTTAGTCTCGCAAAAAGAAGCAGAAGCAAAATTTGTTTATTTTAACGGTAAATATGGTCAAATAAAAAATTATTTAAAAAATGATGTTAATTTTGAGCCTTATTACAAACTTTTAAACGACTCGTTAAAATTGGCTAGTCCTGAACCAGAACTTGAGAATCTGAAAATCGATAAAAAAAAGGCATTTAGTTTTGATCTTAATTTTTCAAATATGGAAAATTTATTAGTTTTTTTGAAGTTTGCCGAATCAAAAAAATTTATAAATAATTTTGAAAAACTTACGTTGATTGGTTTTAGTATTGATCAGAAAGCAAAACAAAAATCAAGCAGCTATCAATTGTTATTTGAAGGTACGTTTAAGGAAATATTATGAAAGCAAAATCTTATTATTTATATAGGTTGGCCAAAGAAAATATTATTTATATATTGTCATTTATTTCAATAATAGTTGCTTTATTTTTTTCAATTTTTTTCTATATTAAAAAGTCATCAGATAACTCGGTAGCAGCAGATACTTTAAAAACAGATATAAAAGAACTAAAAGCAAAAGTTGATTTAATTAAGCTTAAGGGTAAATTAAAAAATGAAGGTATAGACATTGACTCAATTAATAAATTATTGTTAAATCTTGTTCCCGAAGAAGAAGATTATTTTTCTATTGTTACGGCTCTGGAAAAAATCTCACTGGAGACAAATTTTTTTATAACAGAATATATTGTCAATCTTAATAAATCAAAATCAACAAATATCTCCATGACAATTTATGGTCTTGGGAATAATGATGCCTTTTTAAATTTCTTGAAAAATTATAATTTTGCCGGTGGTAGACTGATTGCAATTAATGAAATAGATTTTAGCAGCAAAACACCCAAGGGTAATAAATTAAATCTTAATTTTTATAGTGGAAAATCAACAATTTCTGATATAAGTGAAGTGCGGATAACAGAAAAAGACAAAGAGATGCTTAGGAAAATTAGAGATAAGGTTAGGGTTGAAGTTAGTTTTACCCCTGTAACAACTGATCTAAATTACCCTACGAAAAACAATCCTTTTTAAGAAATTATATTTTTCTATTTTTAAGCAGTCTTGCTAGGCCGTCTGACAAAGTGGCGCCTTTGCTTGTCCATTTTTCCAATTTGTCTTTATCGATTTCAAGTAAAGAGGGATTTTTTGTGGGATCATAAACTCCTATTTTTTCCAAATAAGAACCGGTTCTTTTTTTTCTTTTATCAACCGCTACCACTCTGTAATTGGGTGAATCTTTTTTGCCAATTCTCATTAATCTTATTGTAACTGCCATAGACTTTCTATTTTATCAAAATTATTTAAATTTTTCCAGAGCTTCTTTTGCAGCTGCTTCTTCAGCCTCTTTTTTAGAAAATCCAGTTCCCATTGCCAGCTTCTTGTTTTCAATAAAAACCGCTATTTTGAAGAAGCGACGATGCTCCGGACCTTTTTCCTCTAAAATTTTATATACGGGCGTTGTTTTATTATTGGCTTGAGAATATTCCTGAAGTCTGCTTTTTGGTGAGAGATACAGTTTATTTTTAATAATATTATCTAATTTCTTACCAAATAAATATTTAATTACAAAATCATATGCTTTATCAAATCCCTGATCAATAAAAATTCCGGCAATAAGCGCTTCAAAACAATCGGCTAAGATATTATCGTTTTGTCTTCCTCCTTCTTTATCCTGACCTTTGGAAAGATAAAGATAATTACCAATATCAAGATCTTTGGCAGCTTGTGCCAAGCTTTCTCCCCTGACGATAGATGCTTTAATGTCGGTGTAATCCCCTTCTTCAAGACGTGGATAATTTTTATAAAGATAAATAGAGGTTATTAACGATAATACGCTGTCGCCTAAAAATTCTAATTTTTCGTTTGACGGCAAATAAAATGATTTGTGTTCGTTTAAGAAAGATCTGTGAATAAAAATGTTCTCTAAAAGCTCCCGATTTTTGAAATTTACGTCAATTTTTGATTCCAAACTTTTATATTTGTCCATAGCCTAAATAAATTAAAAATTACTCAATATTTTTTAGTATTTGTCCTAAAACTGCGTTGACAAAAGCATACGATTTTTCACCAGAAAATTCCTTTGCCAATTCAACTGCTTCATTAATGATAACTTTTTGCGGCTCTTTTTTTTCAATCAAAAGTTCATAAGTACTTAATCGTAAGATGGCTAAATCTGTTTTAGCAATTTTATCCAACGGATATTTGGGAGCATATTTGCTTATCAACTCGTCAATTTTCTTTAAATCAGCAATAATTTTGAGTGTTTTTTCATCACGATGAGGTAAAGCCTTCTTATTCTGATTATAGCTGTAAGAATATAGGTTTTGAACTATTTTTGCTCTGTAAGTATGTCGTGGATCCATATTACTTTCCGCATTTTTTACAAGTTCGGTGGGCTAGTTTTGGTTTTTTGCAGTTTAAACAAACAACCAGTTTTGGAAGTTTAACATTTCTTGATGCCAATCTTTTTCCTTTTCTCTGGGTAGAATGTTTTCTCTTTGGTAATGGTGCCATATGTAACTATTATAATAGATAAGAGCTTAAAAAACAATCATTACAAACTTAAATTATCTCTTCTTTTCGTTTTTTAACGAAGGTAATCCACTCCTCAACAATTTCAAAAACGAACTTAAATGGTGCTTCAATCAGAAAATCAAAAATAAATATAAAAAAATTCAGTCGGGCTAATTCACCGCTTAAAAATTTGCCAAGTGATAAAACCGGCATAAAAAAGAAATCAAAAATAGGACTAATGGCTGCTTCTTTTTCATCCAATCTGTATTCATTAACGAACTGTTTAATCCTAAAAGAGAAAAAGGTGACAATACTTACGAAAAATACGAAAACAAACATACTAACCAAGTTAAAATTCAAATATGACAAACCTTCATAAATCAAACTGAAGGTAATTAAAAAAGTAAGCGAATAAAAGACGGTAAAACCAAAGATCATAATTGGTTTTTTAATTTTTTGTTTTTTTGGCAAATAAGCCATACTTGTTTCGTAATTTAATTCGATATCAATGATCTGTATGATTCTTTGATAAACCTTTTTGGTATTTTCTTCATCAGGCAAGCGGAAAAAGAAAACAATAACCAGCATTAAAAGAGGAGGAAAAAGAGTATTGATTAATATGGAAGTCATATTCACTTCTCCATAAACAAACTGGGAAACTGGATATTCAAGTATAAGCGCAAATATCATTTTAGTTAGAAAAATATAAATAAAGCTTTTGAAGGCCAAGTTTCGCAGTCGCACGCCAATTTGCTGGTATTTTTCGCGGCAGATAATGTCTACATCGGTCCAAAGTTTTGATTTATCAGTTAAAATAACATCAATTTCCTTAAATTTAGTTTTAATAATGTCGAATAAAACCAAAAATGGAGGCAACTGTTTTTTGACAAAACGGGTTAGATTTTCGACATAAGGACTCTTGATTATTTCCTCAATTTTTTTGAATATTTTAGGCAGTTTAGTACACAATTCTTTTATTTCGGTTTCGGAGTATTCATTAATTGGCTTATAAAATGTAGTAAATAAATGATATCTTTGATAAGATTTATCACTCCGTCTGTAGGCTTTCTCCAAACCGGCCAGAAAAAAAGCATCTCGTTGATCTTCGGTCAAGCCTTCGATCTTTATTTTATTTCTTAATACTTGAAATATAAAAAAATTAAAACTAGCGCTTTCCTGGGTTTTTGCCGGACTTAAAACTTCTTCAATTTCACAAGTTAAAAGGTCAACCAAAAATTGACTAAGATATTGTTGGTTTTCGTTAGATCGACCAGTCACAATTAACTTTCTGATCAGTTGAAATTTATCAATAATCTCCTGGACTTTGTCTACATCCTGAATACTTAGACTGCCATTGTCGTAATATCTGGCCCAAAGGAGTTCGCGCAGTAAATTTTCAGCTTCACCCTTGCCTTCTGGGTTGATAGCCAGTCTTCTTCTCATCATGCGTTCAATCGCCGCTCTTCGCACTTGGTGATCTTCTCTATATTCGACCGCATTGCGGACTCTCTCGTATAAAATAGCAAAAAAAGAAACTGTTTGAGAGACTGTTAGCTTTGATAGTTCATCAATTTTTTTGCGGGCCTTTATTGATTTTAAGTTTGCAATTAGGGCATCGACTAAATTTGAGAGCTTAATTTTTTCAATTACCGGCGGGTTTTCTTGATCCATATGAATATTACCTATATTATATGAAATTTAGCGCATTAATACAAGAAAATTTAATATTTAACTTATTTTAAAGCTATAGTGTTAACCCCAACTGTAAAATCAACTTGAGGGAAAGTGTGTAATATTTTAGAAACTTGATTTTTTAGCTTAGCGTATGTGCTTTTGTCTTTTCCTTCAAATTTGATAGTTAAATAAGGGCCGTTTTGGGATGCTCTGACAATTAGCATCTCTTTATCCGTGTCCATTCTTACTCCATCAATCTCTACATATTTTGCCTTGGGATATAATTTTTTTATTTCTGCTCCAATCTTATTACTGGTAAGCTCAAATTTTATATTATCCGGGCAACCGACTTTTATCTCAGGACTTGATACGTATTGAGGTAGTTCAGCTATGGCTTGAGATAGAGTTTTTTTTACGCGTGATAAATAGGCTAATAATCTCAAGCTGGCAATGGCTCCGTCATCATGACCGTAAAAATTATCGGCAAAAAAGAAATGACCGCTTAGTTCTCCTCCAAAAATACCTCTTTCTTCACGAAGCTTAGCTTTAATAAATGAATGGCCTGTAATCCACATGATTGGTATTCCACCGCCTTGATTAATAGTATCTACCACTTGCTTAGAACACAAAGTATTAAATACAATTTTGGCTCCTGGTTGAAAATCCAAAACGTCTTTTACAAATAGAGAAACTAAAGTATCATTCCAAATAAGATTGCCTTTTCCATCGACTATACCAACTCTGTCGCCATCTGTATCATAGGAAAAGCCTAAGTCTGCCTTTTCCTTTACTACCCGTTTGGCTAATCTTTCCTGAACCTCGCTTTCTGTAGGGTCGGCTACTCCGACTGGAAATTCGGGATCTAGCTTTGTATTTTGTTCAACCACTTCACAACCTGCTTGTCTTAAAATTTTAGGCAAAAATAATCCGGTGGTAGCTGCGCATGAATCAACGACGACCTTCATTTTGCTGATTGGCCCGATTCTTCTGAAAAGATCTTCCATATATATTGGAAAAATATCTTTTTTAATATGTTTTCCTTTTGGAGATCTTTTCAAAAATTTTCCTTTATTGACAATGTCGCGCAGTCCTCTAATTTCCTCGGTGATCATTGTTTCTGAGTAGCCGGTGCCGAATTTGAAACCATTATATTCCTTAGGATTATGAGAAGCAGTAATCATCACCATACCTCTGGTTCTAAAATAATACTGGGAAAAATAAGCGATTTGAGATAAAGTTATTCCAATGTCATAAACAGTTATTCCTGAATCGGTCAGAGCTTCAGTCATGGCCGCACAAAAATCAGGACTAGATGCCCGGGAATCATAGCCGATGACGCAGTCAAATATCTGTCTTCCTAAAAGCCAGGTGGCATAACCCTTGCCTAGTATTTTTACTCGTTCAACGTCCAAATCTTTTCCTACAATTCCTCGTAAATCATAACCTCGATAAACATGATCGGGAATAATATTTTTTTTATCCATATTTATATGCAACTAATAAACTTAACTTATAATATCATAAAAAATAGCAAGCCAAAAGGCTAAGGGATTTTCCGACGGAAAAAGGTGATGTGCTTGTTTTTAGTCCAACTTCGATTTTATATAACGATTGATAAAAAAGAATCAGATTTTCCATTTTCCACAATCCTGTTTGTTGTTTAAGTTTAGCCAGTTGCCATGATTGTAGTTTTGGCTGGCTGACGCCTTCTTTTGTTAAGATTAAGGTTTTAATATGTTTGACTATCATCTGAAAAATAAAAAACTCGTTATCTTTATTTAAAAGTTCGCCCAAAATAATCAAGAAGCTTTTTTTGTTACCGGGGATTAGACAATCAAGTAATTTGAAAATGTTTTTCGATGGCTTAAATTCCTTGACTAAAGCGATAGTTTTAATTTTTATGTCGCGCGACATACAAGATTCCCACACAATAAGCTCGATATTTTTATCTTCGGCGATTTTGGTAATTTTTTCATATTGAGAAGGATTTCTTTTACTGACTTTTTTATTTAGGTCTTCTGAAAAGAAAACGATTTTATCGTTAAATAATCCCAATGATGAACTCATCCATTTATCAATGTCAAAAACCTCGGCTGCCAACAATTCTTTTACAAGTATGTCCTTTTTTTGAAAACTTTGTTTCAGTGAATGAAAATAATTTCGTGACGCAATATTATCTTCTCCGCAGATCACAGTTATCATTGTCTTATTTTACCAACATTTGAAAGCTGGAATAATTGAATTTAAGAGTATAGTTTTGTTTCAAATAATTTCTTATTTTTTTTAAATCAATAAATTCTTCTTCGATTGGCTTTGGAATAACAACTGCTTGAATATTTTTATTTTTTAATGACTGGATTATTGTGTCTTCATATTTTTTATCAAATGAATTTATCAGCGGATATTTGAGTGGATAATAACCAACAGATAATTTGTTCAATAAAAAATATGGTTGTATGTTATTACTTAAAATGTAAAAGTTGTCGTATTTTCCGGCAGCTAGTGTTTTGGTAATCTCAAGACTGGTCTTGTTTTCAATGTACGGGATTCTTTGGCTGTTTAAATATGTGCGGTGATTTTTAACTTTGAATATCATAAAAAATGAGTAGAAAATAATCAGTAAGATTAGTATTTTCCTTGATAGAGGTTTAATTAATATCATTGATTGGAAAATCACAATTAAAGAAAATACGCTCAAGGGTAATAATCTTATTTTGCTGTAGCCTGATGCTAGGAAGATAAAACAAGATAACCAATACGTAAAAACGGGCAGGATTTTTGACAACTTTTTATTTAAGGCGGTAAACAACAAAGAGAATAAGACTACTCCCCCACCGAAAGCAAGGAATTTGTAGTCGGATAAATATGTTGGTCTGTAATAACGGGAAAGGTAAAAGTTATAGGAAAAAAGATTATTAAATAAGTTGGATAATCCTCCTTTATAAAAATAAAACAAGAAAACTGCAGCCCAAGTAACTGTAAAAATAATTGCAATTCTAAATTTTTTTGTTAAAAACAGTACCGGTATTAAAATTATTGTCGAGGTGATTTTGACAAACGATGTTAGAGTAATTAACAGCCCGATAAATAATGGATTAATTTTATTCTTAAATGCTGTTAAATAAAAAATAGTCAGATAAAAAAATAAGATTAAGGTTTCAAACCAGAAGTCGTTTTCGTTTAAGAAAAAAGCGGTTAACAAATAAGAAACTCCGGCTAAAATAAAAATAAATTTTGAGTTGGTTAATTTCCTGATAATTAAGAGAAAAATATAAAAACTAGCTGCGTGAATAATTAAATAAATAATTTTTAAAGGTAGTAGACTTTTGTCGTAGACAAAGGGTGAAAGAATTAATTGCAATAAAAATCCGTGATCGTCAAAATAATTAACAAATGGAATAAATCCGCGGTTTACCAAATACGAAAGAAAAAAAACTTCGGGAAAAATATTAATGTTGGCTGATAAAATCAGGAATGATTGCGAGGTTAGAAAAAAAATTGTCGATAAAGTATAGAACATTATTACAATAGTTTACATCATCTCTTATTTTTTTTACGGCTGATAATGTCAACGATAATCTTGTCTAATTGCTTGATAAATGTTGTTCTTGTGTTTTTTATTTGATTTCCACGCAGGTGTTTAAGTTCAAAGATATGATTAATCAATTTTATTTCGCTCTGACTTATGGCTCCGTCTTTATGTCCATAACTTAAGATCATCTTTATTTCCTGTTCTGAATAAGGTTTTTGAATAAAGGGTTGTGATTTGAAGCCTGCCATCTTAAGAAGTATGTGAACAAGATAATTCAAAGATTGACTGACGGGTGAAAGTATTTTAGTAAAAATAAATAAAGGTGTTATTAAAAATAGACTATGTTTTTCCGGCTCTCGTAGAGCGGCTGTTTTTGGGGCTAGTTCGCCAAATATAAGATGAAATATTGTTATAAAAACAACTGAAATGGTTGCAATAAAAATGCCTTTAGCAATTGTGTTTGTATTACTAATGTTTATTCCAAAAAGTAGTTCAAGATAATTATGGATGATTGGTTCGCCTACCCAGCCGATTGCAATACTGGCAATTGTACTGCCTATTTGCGTGGTAGAAATATAAAGGTTAAGGTTCTCCAGAGCCTTTTTAACTAATTTTGCTCTTTTTACTCCCTTTCGAACCAAATCTTCAATATGAGTTTTTCTAACTGAAATAAGTGCGGCTTCCGATGCCACAAAAAAACCGTTTAGAAATATCAGAAAAAATAAAATAATTAAACGTATAATCATATAACTATTACATAAATAGTATAAGTAAGTAGATTAAAAGTCAAGCAGGATAAACCTGTATACTTCCAATGTGTTATGTATGATATATCGATATATCAGACTTTATATTTGTTTGCTAATGAATACTTCTCTTAATTAATTATTAAATTTTGTTGGCAGATTTGGTTTCTTCTTCCATTTTTTCCAATCTCGTATAATAATCTGCAAATTCGTGCAGATGAGCTAGGGCGATTTTACCTGTTATAATGGGATCATCGTTGCTGACGTTGGTTGTCGGGTCAACTGTACCGTGTTCTAATTCAACATCAAGACCCATGCGAAACTGCTCAATATCAAAAGGAGAATCTGCCCAATTGATACCGATTTGTTCGCCGATTTTCTTGGCCTCATCACTGGTGAAATTTGTTTTGGACATAATATTTAAAAAAATTGATAACAGATTATTTTATTCAAGTAATCTTAAAAAAGTGTTTACGCCATAGGCCCAGCTGCCATTGGAAGAAGGTGTATATTTTTTCATAATAGCTGATGCGGTGACTAAACCTTTATCAATATAATGCTTTTTGATTCCCTTGGCGACTGTTTCCAGTGCATCGTCATAAGAATCAAAGCGGGTCACGGTATCGCCATATATCCCCCATCCCCAGCAGTTATAGGATTCATAAGGGATTACTCGGCAAAGATTTGATTCTTGCATGGCAATAGCAGGTAACAAACGGTAATCAAATTTATATTTATCGGAAACTTCGACAATTTTTTCGGCATGATCATAAAGATCTGAGTTATATTTTCGGAAAAATGCTTTCAAATTAGCGACCCGGTTGTCGGATAAAAATACTTCCGTTTTCATGCTTTTAGAAACCGGAGCCATGGAAAAATTAAATTGATTATACGACAGTTGCGGATCGATTTCCTCTAAAATTTTTTTATCGACTACTTCTTTATGATGCCGGCGGTATAGTTTATAAATAACCATGCTGTTGATCAAAATAAGCATCGAAAATACTAAAAAGTAAATAGCTGTTTTTTTTATAAATTTCATTTCTTATAATAATAGGTCGGAAAAGGCTCGTGTTTTATAACTTTAGTTAACTTTTTTTCCCAGCCTTCAATTTTAAAGCCGTGAGAAATAACAATAGCATCTTTTTTAAGTTGGGAGTCAAAAAGTGGTACGAGGTTCTTGATCAGTTTTGGCATTAAAAAAATATAGATATAATTCGCATCTTTTAAATCAACGCTTAAAATATTTTTTACCTGAAAATCAATATTTTTAAGTCCTTTAATAAAAGCTAGGAATCGTGAGTACCAGATAAGAAAAGTATTGACATCATACCCTACACCTTTGACTCCAAATTCTTTTACCGCAAATCTTATAGCTCTTCCGTCTCCACACCCAAGGTCATAAAGTTTGTCCCCTTTTTTTAAATCTACTTGTTCAAAGATTGCTTTTAATTCTTTATTCTTAGTTGGTACATAAGGAGATCCTTTAAGGCCGGATATGATTAAGGACAAGGTAATTATGCTAAAAGAGGCTAAAAACAATACCTCAATGATTAGGGCAATAATATAAATAATAACGGCCATAAAATATAAGTTTTAGTATAATATAAAAGCATAGAATAGTCGAGTTTAAAAGCCTCTGTAGCTTAATGGATAAAGTACTGGTCTTCGGAACCAGTGATGGGGGTTCGATTCCTCCCAGGGGCACTGAATGGGCCTGTAGCTCAACTGGCAGAGCATCTCCCTCTTAAGGAGGTGGTTGAGAGTTCGAGTCTCTCCAGGCTCACAATAGTTTAAAAAATTTTCAAAATATCCGGATATTGACTTGGATTTTGATCAATAAAATTTGGATTAAATGCGTCTAAAATCTTATTGGCTCTATTAGTGATATCATTTATTATTGTTTGAA